>MHCFR00700__coassemble_394_pt1 | contig 78519 bp, 73 predicted proteins | sample MHCFR00700__metabat2_high_PE_025 | metagenome-assembled genome bin MHCFR00700
AGATTGAAAAATGTCTGGAAGTGGATTTGAATGACACCGAAAATTCATGGGATTTATTAGCATTCATCATGATGCATGATATGGTAAGGCGTAAAACAGGAGAAAGAAAAGAACGATGAAAGTAATTCAGAATTTACCGGAAATATTTGAAGAATTTGGAGAACAGAGACGAAAGGCGTTTCTGGAAATCAAAGAATATAAAGATAAAAATATCCCAGTAGTAGGAATGTATTGCGCATATTTTCCGACAGAACTTGCGATGGCAGTAGGAGCGATTCCGGTAGGACTGTGCTCCTATGCTAACGAGACAGTAGCGGCAGCAGAGAGAGATCTGCCTAAAAGTATCTGTCCTCTCGTCAAATCCAGTTATGGATTTGCGGTGGAAGATAAATGTCCCTTTTTTCATTTCGCGGATCTTGTAATCGGCGAGACAACGTGTGATGGAAAGAAAAAAATGTTTGAAATGATGTCTGAATTCAAACCTGTCTATGTAATGGAGCTGCCAAACAGCCAGTCTGAGCGGGGAGTGAAATTCTGGAGAGAAGAGGTCGTCCGGACAAAAGAGTATTTTGAAGAGTTCTTTCATGTCGTAATAACGGAGCAAATGCTCAGGGATGCTGTTCATCTGAATAATCGCATCCGTACTGCTCTCAAAAATCTTTGTGATGTGATGAAACTGGATCCTGCTCCGGTTACAGGAGAGGATATTCAGAAAATGGTACAGGGCAGTAAATACCGATTTGATTTTTCTTCTACTCCCGAGGTGGTAAATGGAGTGCACGATAAGATTTTGGAGGAATATAAACAGGGTAAGCATCTGGAAAAACGACCGAGGATTCTTGTGACCGGCTGTCCGATCGGGGGAGACAGTATGAAAGTTATCCGCGAAATAGAGGAAAATGGCAGTGTAGTAGTTGCGATAGAAAACTGCAGCGGAGTCAGGACACTGGGGACCATGGTCGATGAGAATGCGGAGGATATTTATGAAGCAATTGCCCGGAAATATCTTTCCACCGGGTGCTCCATCATGACACCAAATGATCATCGTATCGATTTGATTGGAAAAATTATTGATGAGTATCATGTAGACGGAGTAGTTGAAATGATTCTGACCGGATGCCATTCGACAGGAGTAGAATCATTTTATATTCGAAAATTTGTAAACGAGGAGAAACATCTACCGTATCTGGCTGTGGAGACCGATTACTCTCAGGCGGATACAGCGCAGATCTCTACCAGAATGGCGGCTTTCCTTGAAATGATTCAGCCGGAGCGCAGAGAGACCAACGAAATGAAAGCAAATTTTGATATTAATTACTGCTATAAAATCATACTGGAAGGAATTGTAAAAAGAAAGTCTCGCAGGGAAATTCTGGAAGAAATATGGAGATATACCGGGGTTGCGCTATGTGTGTCGGATCCTGGCAATCAGGAAGTATTTTGTATAGGTGAAAAACCGGCAGATTTGAAAAGCTGCATAAGAGAGCTGCCGGAAGGAGGAAAAATAACAGGATATCTGACTTCGGAAACGGATAAAGAAAAAGTAGAAGAACTGCTGGATGTTATCATACAAAGCTATCGTGTGGACTGTGAAAGAGACAGAAACGAAGAAGAACGCCCTGACTTTATCTGGATTCTCACGGATATGGAGGAAAATGCGGATCAGATTTTCAGGATGCTGAATGAAGAACAGGACCTTTTTTTGAAAGTGCAGAGGGAAGGCAAAAAGGAACTGTTTATTTCCGGAACTGACGGAAAAGAAGATAGGGACAGGATGACTGCGAAAGTAAAAGAACTGATGAAAGAAAGGGATGGTAAAATCCTAATAGGAAACGGATTTCAGACCTTTGAGAGCAAAGAAAAGAACAGGGAACTACAAAGGTACGTATTTTCTATTATAAAAAGTAAAAAAGAACGCAGGAAAGTCTGTCTCGTGGAGGACTATTATCACGATCTGGCAGTTACTTACATTGGAAAAAGAATCGAAAAAGAAAATCTGTACGTAGATGAGCTGGAGTGTGTGGAAAAGGAGGACAAAGAAAAAGGGAAAGATCTGTATGAAACACTGTACTGGTACCTGAAGATGAAAAGAAATGCCGCCCAGACGGCAGCAAAACTCAGAATTCATCGAAATACGCTGATGCCGAGAATTGTCCAGCTGAATGATATGATTGGAATTGACGATAAAGACGGTGCAGAATGCGAGAGACTTCTGATGGTTATGGAAATGAAAAAAGTAAAAAACATGTAAGTTAGGAAAACAGACAGAAATTGTGAGGAAACTGTAAATAAATAAGGAAAAGACTTGACTTCACACTTGGCCATGTGATATTCTGATATGGCGAATGGAAGTATAGGTCTTTTTTTTATGCCTAAAATCAGGCAGCTTCGCAAACTGCCGCGTAACCAGTAAAAAAGAAGTAAAAAAAAGCGAGGTGGAAGTTGTGCGTACAAGAATTACATTAGAATGTACAGAATGTAAGCAGCGTAATTACAACATGACAAAGGATAAGAAAACTCATCCGGAGCGCATGGAAACAAAGAAATACTGCAGATTCTGCAGAACTCACACAGTACACAAAGAAACGAAATAGTCGTTTGAGAAGGAGCGGATGTTATGGGCGATTCTAAAACGAAAGCAAAGAAGCCTTCCAAAATCAAAGGCTTGAAAGCAGAGTTTAAGAAAATTATCTGGCCAGACAAGAAGACTCTTGCAAAACAAACGGTGGCAGTTGTCTCTGTTACTGTAATCTTGGGAGCGATTATCTCGGTAGTCGATGCGCTTCTAACATTCGGAATCGATTTCTTGGTTCGCTAAGAAACTGATGACCTGACAGTAAGAAAGGTGATTAATATGTCAACGGCAAAATGGTATGTAGTTCATACTTATTCAGGGTATGAAAATAAGGTAAAAGCCAACATTGATAAGACAATCGAAAACAGACACCTGGAAGACCAGATTCTGGAAGTCAGGGTTCCGATGCAGGACGTAGTGGAGCTCAAAAACGGAGTTCAGAAAGCTGCCCAGAGAAAGCTGTTTCCGGGCTATGTACTGATTCATATGATTATGAATGACGACACCTGGTATGTTGTACGTAATACACGGGGCGTAACCGGGTTCGTAGGACCGGGATCCAAGCCGGTACCGCTCACAGATGAGGAAATGGCGCCGCTTGGAATCAAGAAAGAAGATATTGTTGTGGACTTTGAGGTAGGCGATACAGTCAGCGTCGTATCAGGCGCATGGGCTGACACTGTTGGAGTCATTCAGGCGATCAATACGCCAAAGCAGAGTGTTACAATCAATGTTGAGTTATTTGGCCGTGAAACACCGGTTGAGATCGGTTTTTCAGATGTCAAGAAAATGTAACGTAAATGAAGTGGGAGGGAAATCCCCGCAAATACCACAAGGAGGTACAATATAATGGCTAAAAAAGTAGAAGGTTATATCAAATTACAGATTCCTGCTGGAAAGGCAACACCGGCTCCTCCGGTTGGTCCTGCTCTTGGTCAGCACGGAGTTAACATCGTAGAATTTACAAAGCAGTTCAACGCAAGAACAGCTGATCAGGGAGATCTGATCATCCCTGTAGTTATCACAGTTTACAATGACAGAAGCTTCAGCTTCATCACAAAGACACCGCCGGCAGCAGTCCTGATCAAAAAGGCCTGCAACATCAAATCCGGATCTGGTGTTCCGAACAAAACAAAAGTAGCTACGATCACAAAAGCTCAGGTTCAGGAAATCGCTGAACTCAAAATGCCAGACTTAAACGCTGCAAGCGTAGAAGCTGCTATGAGCATGATCGCTGGTACATGCAGAAGCATGGGTGTTACAGTAGTTGACTAATTGTAAACGTTAGAAATGTGGGAGGGCTCGCTCCCGATATTACCACTAGGAGGTTATAAGATGAAAAGAGGAAAGAAATATATCGAAGCTTCTAAACTGATTGAAAGAGGAAATCTTTACGACAGAGATGAAGCAATCGCATTAGTTAAAAAAGCTGCAACAGCTAAATTTGACGAGACAATCGAAGTTCATATCAGAACAGGCTGTGACGGACGTCACGCAGATCAGCAGATCCGTGGTGCGGTAGTACTTCCGCACGGAACAGGTAAAAAGGTTCGTATCCTTGTATTTGCAAAGGACGCTAAAGCTGAAGAAGCAAAAGCTGCCGGAGCAGATTACGTTGGAGCAGAAGATCTGATCCCGAGAATCCAGAACGAAAACTGGTTTGACTACGACGTAGTTGTAGCTACACCGGATATGATGGGTGTAGTCGGACGTCTGGGACGTGTACTCGGACCAAAAGGATTAATGCCGAACCCGAAAGCTGGTACAGTAACAATGGACGTTACAAAAGCCATCCAGGACATTAAAGCTGGTAAGATTGAATACAGATTGGACAAGACAAACATTATCCATGTACCGGTTGGAAAAGCTTCCTTCACAGAAGAACAGTTAGCGGACAACTTCCAGACGCTTATTGATGCAATCAACAAAGCAAGACCGGCAGCTGTAAAAGGTCAGTACCTGAAGAGTGTAACAATCACATCTACAATGGGACCTGGCGTAAAGGTAAATCCGGCTAAATTAGCTTAATCAGATTTGCGTAGATAAAGGGGAATCCTGCAATAGCAGGATTCCTTTTTGTTATACAATTCTATAACTGAAATCAATTTGCGGTTTTATTTTAAAGATTTTATAATAGAATTAAAGAGTCCGACTAACCACGGACCTGGCAGCCGATAGATTGTTTATAATAGGAAGAAAGAAGGTAACAAAATGATTTACAAAGATTTTCAGGGCCTGAAACTGTCTGCCCTTGGACTTGGTACAATGCGTCTTCCGGTAATCGACGGAGACGATGCCAGAATCGATGAGAAGGCAACAGAGGAAATGGTGGCTTATGCGATGGAGCATGGTGTCAACTATTTTGATACTGCATGGGGATATCATAATGGAAACTCTGAACTGGTCACAGGAAAGATGTTAAGCAAATATCCAAGGGAAAGCTTTTATCTTGCTACGAAGTTCCCGGGTTACGATCTTTCCAACATGGACAAAGTAGAAGAGATTTTTGAAAAGCAGCTGGAAAAATGTCAGGTAGAGTATTTTGATTTTTATTTGTTCCACAATGTGTGCGAGATGAATATCGATGCCTATCTGGATCGTTCTCATGGAATCTATGAATATCTGATGAAGCAGAAAGAAAACGGACGGATCCGTCATCTTGGATTCTCTGCACATGGAAGCTACGATGTCATGAAGAGATTTCTGGAAGCATATGGAGAGGGAATGGAGTTCTGCCAGATCCAGATCAACTATCTTGACTGGTCTTTCCAGGACGCAAAGGCCAAAGTAGAATTGCTGAAAGAATACAATCTTCCGGTTTGGGTTATGGAGCCGCTCAGGGGTGGAAAACTTGCCAAACTGAAAGACAGGGAAGAAGAAATATTAAAATCCATGCGTCCGGACGAAGGAATTCCGGCGTGGGCATTCAGGTTCCTCCAGTCTATTCCGGAAGTGACAGTAACCCTGTCCGGTATGTCCAACATGGAACAGCTTCAGGATAATATCAGCACCTTTGAGACAGAAAAACCGCTCTCCAACGAAGAGATGGATAAGCTGTTGTCTGTGGCAAACGGAATGCTGGACGGCACACTTCCGTGTACCGCATGCCATTATTGTGTCAGCCACTGTCCACAGGGCCTTGATATCCCGAAACTCTTAAGTCTGTACAATGAACACAGCTTTACGGGCGGCGGCTTCATTGCACCGATGGTTATGGGAACCCTTCCGGAAGATAAACGGCCGGGCGCCTGCATCGGATGCAGAAGCTGTGAAGCAGTCTGCCCGCAGCAGATCAAAATTTCCGAGGCAATGGCAGATTTTTCGGCAAGACTGAAAGCATAAAGAAGAGAATGAAAAACCGGGAGAAATGCACGCTCATCTTGTGAATTTCTTCCGGTTTTTGAAATATGCCAAATCGTCTCTACATTACAATAAAAATTTTTGGAACTCCTCTGGCGTTGTACCATACTCCTCTGCGGCCTGCTCCAAAGTCAGCAAATGTTTACGATACAGATTGAGCAGAAGTTCTTTCTTTTCAAATTCCATACCAGCGATTTTGCCATCTTCCCAGCTTTCCCGCCGAAGATCTTCTTCATATTTTTCCTGATCAAATTCTTCCAGGATCACATCGCTCACCTCCGCACTGTTTTGTTCCAGGAATTCTTTCAGAATATCCTTTTTAATACAGCTTTTCTGCGCTTCCTGGACTGCTGTTTCTATGGCAAGCCCCTGTTTCTGGTTCTCTCTTACTTCATTTATAAAGTAGGAGTATTCCCATAGGACTTTACAGCTTTCGAGAAGTTCCTGATTGTGCCCAAGATTGATGTTGAGCATCAGTGCCCGGCATTCCAGTGCTGCCTGTCCTGTAAACGCAGATTTCATAAAGGAATCTGAAAGGTTTAATTCCCGGTATTTTCTTTGTTTTTTCTTCATAGGCAGAAGCCTCTTTTGATTTGAAAATAGAATGGAGTCAATAGATAATAAGAAATGTCTCCCGCCTTGTAGGAAAAGGCGGGAAAGAATATGTTCACAGTATAGTAATAGAAGTGATATAAATCAACAATATGCCAAATTGTTTCTACATTACAATAAAAATTTTTGGAACTCCTCTGTCGTTGTACCATACTCCTCTGCGGCCTGCTCCAAAGTCAGCAAATGTTTACGGTAGAGATTGACAAGCAGTTCTTTCTTTTCCAACGCTTTGCCCTCTTCCCTTCCGATGCTTTTACCCTCTTCCATACCAGCGATTTTGCCATCCTCCCAGCTTTCCCGCCGAAGATCTTCCTCATATTTTTCCTGATCAAATTCTTCCAGGATCACATCGCTCACCTCCGCACTGTTTTGTTCCAGGAATTCTTTCAGAATATCCTTTTCAATACAGCTTTTCTGCGCTTCCTGGACTGCTGTTTCTATGGCAAGCCCCTGACGCTGGTTTTCCCTTACTTCGTTTATAAAGTAGGAGTATTCCCATAGGACTTTACAGCTTTCGAGAAGTGCCTGATTATGCCCAAGATTGATGTTGAGCATCAGTGCCCGGCATTCCAGTGCCGCCTGTTCCGTAAAAGCAGATTTCATAAAGGAATCTGAAAGGTTCAATTCCCGGTATTCCGATTCTTCGCTTTGTCCATTATAGAATACCACATATACCGGTACGGGTAAAGGAATCCGTCGTGTGCTGTAAAGATTCAGCCCGTGTTTCTTGATATAGTTCTGGTAAATGCGTGCCATATAAAACAGGCCGCGGATCGGCATATTTGGATTCAGGGTGCTTTGATGTTCGTACAGATTCAGGGTACTGGAAAAGAGAAAAGATACGTCATTTTTCATTCCTACATAGATGACGTCTTCCAGAGTGGTGATTTCAAGATCTTCTTCGTTCGTATAGGAAGAGTGGTTTAATGCGTTATAGAGGGATAAAAGATTGTGTCTGTCCCGGAAAATCATACGGAAAAGAGTGTCTTTGTACTTTCGGTTGACAGGTTTTCCCAAGGACCGGTTCCGTTTTTTTGTTTTAGATGTGATTTTTCTTTGTTTTTTCTTCATAGGCAGAAGCCTCCTTTGATTTGAAAATAGAATGGAATCAATAGATAATAAGAAATGGCTCCCGCCTTGTAGGAAAAGGCGGGAAAGAATATGCCCCTAGTATAGCAATAGAGGAGATAGAAATCAACAGCCGGGCTGTCAATCAATAAAATTCTCATAATTTTTTCTACCGATATATAAAATTATTAATTAAGAAAACCAGTTTGGAAACCGTTTCTTATATTCAGACGGCGAATATCCCGTTACCGACTTGAAAAGTCGGGAGAAGGAAAATGGATTTTCTAGTCCTACCGCATTTGCAATGACCTGCAGGGAATAATCTGTATCTACAAGATAGATTTTTGCTTTCTCAATCCGCAGTTCTGTCAGATATTGTTTCGGTGTTTTGAAGTATTTCTGCTTAAAGACCGCGGTTACATAATGAGGATTCAGATGCAAATAGTCAGCAATGTCCTGAATTTGCATATGTTCATTATAATGCCGGTCAATATAGGCTTTGATCTGCTTCGGATACGGAGCTGAGGAAATGTCCTCCTGATCTTTGTGATGTTCCGCAACAAGGCTCGAAAACATTTCCTTCAGTAGACCATTCAGTTTGAGATGTCCGGATGCGGTTTTTGCTTCCGAAAAAAAGGTGAGAGGAAAGTCTTCGGGTGTAAATCTGGCTCCATCAGGAATACGCCGGTCGGTGAAAGCGAGGAACTTCATGATCATTTTTTCGTAAAGAGTGACATCCTGTATGTCGGTAACGAATCCATCTCCAAAAAGAAGGCTCGTATAATAGCCGGCCTGAGTTCCCTGATAACCGATCCAACAGTATTTCCATGGGTGGCGGAAATCTGCCTGGTAGGCGGCATTTACGCCTGCGGGAATCAGAAATGCCTGCCCTGGCTTGACCGGATATTTTTTTTCTTCGATCTGCAGAACACCGAAACCGTCTAAAACAAAATGGATCAGATAATAACGCCGGATGCGCGGACCGAAAATATTTCCGCAGACACACTGATCGATGCCGCTGGATTGAAAAGCAAGATCCAGAGAATCTTTTTCTACAGCATTTAAAAATAAATCCGAATTCTGTAACATGATATCCCCCTTTTCTATATAGTGACTTGATTATACAATTTCGCAATGCTAAAAGAAAGAAAAATTGCAAAAAAGAAGAAAAATCTGAGAAATGGCAATGTTTATAGACAAAACAGCTATGGATGCAAAAAGGCATTAATGATAGAATCATACCAATGGGAAGGGAGTGAGAAAAAAGTTATGAAAAAGTTATATTATCTAATCAGAATGACGTTTCAAACAAAATTTGCATATATCAAAGCCTTCTGGTTCAATATTTTCGGAACGGCGGTCTCGATTCTGATTTACTATTTCCTCTGGAAATATGTATTTCAGTCCAGGGACGAGCTGAATGGATTTACGGCGGTGGAGATCACGACTTACGTGATTATTTCCAGACTTCTGTCCTCGCAGTTTTCCGGCGGAATCAACCGGGAGTTTTCCGAGTGGGTCCAGAAAGGCAATATTGTGGTTGAGCTTCTGAGACCGGTACCGCTTGTATTTACGCTCTTTGGAAAAAGAGTCGGGGAATTCCTTTTCTTTATCCTTTTCAAAGGAATTCCAGTCAGTATACTCGCAACCTTTATTTTAGGCGGAACCGGTCCGGATGGCGCAGCAAACTTTGCATTGTTTCTCGTCAGTGTCTTTATTTCCATCGGACTGATGTTCTGGATTGAAGTGATGGTGGGGCTGATTTCGTTCTTTACACTGAATTCATACGGGATTGGTTATACGAAGACGGCGCTGATGTCGATTCTTTCCGGCGGGATTGTACCGCTCTTTCTTTTCCCGGAAGGTGTGGCAAAGGTGTTGGACTATATGCCTTTTGCCGGGATGGTCTCGGTGCCGGTTCACATTTATCTTGGAAAATACACGGCCGCAGAGGCCTTTTCCTTTATCGGTCTTCAGATTATCTGGGTGGCACTGCTTGGAATCGGAGTGATGGCGTTTTACCGGTTCGCAATCAAAAAAGTTGTGGTACAGGGAGGTTGATGGTATGAGATGGAAATACTATGCAAAGCTCTGGCTTTGCTATATGAGAATCGGGCTTCTCTGCATGACCCAGTACCCGGCGGACACATTGATCTGGCTGATTTCCATGATCGTTCGGGAGGCCTGCGGGTTCATCGGAATTCTGGCAGTAGCCAGTGTGACGGGAGGCCTTGGCACATGGGGATTTTACGAGATCTGCCTGTTGTTCTCCATGTGTGCGGTAATTGAAGCAATCGGACAGGCATTTTTTGACAATGTCTGGTCTATCGATAAGATGATACGAAGAGGTGAGATGGATGTATTCCTGATCCGTCCGGCGTCACCGTTTGTGCAGATGCTTGGACAAATCATGCATTTTCAGGCAGTGTTAAGTATGGTAGTCTATGTAGGAATTCTGGCGTGGTCTATTCATGGAATCGGCCTTTCTGTGGGAGTCCGGGAGATTGTGCTGCTTGTCGAATATGTGATTTTCGGGACGGTCATCAACTCCGGAATTTACACGATTTTTAACAGTTTGAATTTCTGGATCGTGCAGGGCGATGACATTGCGGTTCTCGTGCAGACCTGCCGGGAATTTGTCAAATATCCGCTTCAGGTATTCCCTGCGGCGATACAGGGATTTTTCACCTACGTTCTGCCGCTGGGGTTTGTGGCCTACTATCCGGTGCTTGGTCTTCTTGGAAGAACCGATATGCCGGTCATGATCCTTCTGCCGTGTGTGGCGGCACTGGTAGCCGGAATTGCGGCTGTGATCTGGCGGCTGGGCCTGAAGGGATATAACAGTACAGGAACGTAAGGGGGAAGAAGTTTCTATGCAGATCGAAGTGAATCATTTAGTAAAAGAATATAAAAGGAAAAAAGATCCGGGCTCCGTGGGGAAGGCTCTGGCATCCATGTTTCATCCGCAGTACGATGTGTTCCGGGCGGTAGATGATATCAATTTTCAGATCCGGAAAGGTGAGGCAGTGGGTTATGTCGGACCAAACGGGAGCGGGAAGTCTACAACGATTAAAATGCTTTCCGGAGTGCTGACGCCGACAGCCGGAAAGGTGCTTGTCAATGGACTGGAGCCGTCAAAAAATCGGATGAAGGTTAATAAACATGTCGGCGTTGTATTTGGAAACCGTTCCGTGCTCTGGTGGGACGTGCCGGTCATCGAATCTTACCGAGTGCTGCAGCAGCTCTACGAGATTCCGGAAAACCGATTTCGTCAGAATCTGGAGGAGTTCACGGAACTGATGGAAATGGAAGAACTTCTTGGTACACCGGAGCGACAGCTGTCCCTTGGCCAGAAGATGAAATGTAATATTGCGGCGGCATTTCTTCACGATCCGGAGATCGTTTATCTGGATGAGCCGACCATCGGACTTGACAGTGAGTCCAAATATAAAATCCGGAAATTTATCCGGCGGATGAATGAGGAGAGGAAGACGACCTTTATCGTGACATCTCATGATTTTCAGGACATTGAGTCGCTGTGCCGCAGAATTATCCTCATCAACCATGGGAAACTGGTTGTAGATGATAAAATTGAAAATGTCCGGAAAAATTTTGACCGGAGAAAACAGATCCGTCTGGAACTGGAACACAATCCATGGAATCAGAAAACCGTATTCGAGATTCCGGGAGTGGAAATTCTGCACTCACAGGAATCCGAACTTGTGCTGGAATTTGACAGTGAAGAAAATGACAGCATCCGTATTATCAACCTGATAGCGGAGAAAACAAGAATCCTTGATGTGTCCATCAACGGACAGGATATCGAATCCATCATCCGGGATATCGTAAAACAGGATAACAGAAAATAAGAAAAGGGCGTATCGTACGAAGCTTATGCTTTCGCACACGGTACGCCCTTTGACAGTTATTGTTCTGCAGCACAGGACATCTGTTTTTGGGAACCTGCCATTTTCAGCAGGCAGGTAGAAAGAATCAGGACCACCGGGAATATACAGGCGGCCAAAAGGCCTGCTTTCAGGCTGTCGCCGGAACTTTCCGTTACGAATCCGACGATGCCGGGGCCGATAGATCCTCCAAGATCACCAGCCATTGCAAGCAGTGCGAACATTGCTGTTCCGCCAAGAGGAATACGGGAGGACGATATACTGATTGTACCCGGCCACATGATACCGACAGAGAAGCCGCACAGAATGCAGCCGGCGAGCCCCAAAGCGGGATGCTGACCCAGTGCCGACATCAGATAGCAGACAAGACAAAGTGCGCCGGAACCGATCATGAATTTGAGCAGATCTATTTTTTCGCCGTATTTTCCGTAGAGGAGACGGCTGAGTCCCATAGTAACGGCAAACAGAGAAGGGCCGGCAATGTCTCCGATGCTTTTGGAAATTCCAAGAGCTGATTCCACATAGGCGGATGCCCACTGAGCCATGGAGATTTCACTTGCTCCAGCACAAACCATCAGGACAATGGAAACCCAGAAGACCGGAATCATGAAAAGCTTCCGGATTCCTCTGGCTTCCCCTTCTTCTGCAGGATGCCGGATTGGACAAGTAGAAAAGTTGTACACATTGTATAATGGGATCAGAGCCCAGATACATGCAAGAATCCGCCAGTTTTCTATGCCGAAAATGGCAAAAAATGCGGTTGAGAACAGAATAACGCCGACTGCTCCCCAGCAGTAAAAGGAATGAAGCAGGCTCATCACGCTGTCTTTCCTGTCGAAAGGACAGGCTTCCACAATCGGACTGACAAGTACTTCGATCAATCCACTTCCGATTGCATAGATGATGGCACTGAGAAGAATTCCGATGTACGGATCACCAAGAAGCTCCGGCAGCACAGTCAGCCCGATAAGGCCGGAAGCCGAAAGAATCTCGGAAGCCACCACGCTCTTCCGGTAACCGATGCCGTCTACGAATCTGGCACAGAACAGATCCACAAGCAGCTGTGTAAAGAAAAATGCTGTGGAAATGAATGCAATCTTTCCAAGAGGTATGTTGTAGGTGTTGTGGAAAGTCAGAAACAGCAGAGGAGCAAAGTTTGCACAGATTGCCTGCGTTACAAATCCAAGGTAACACGCGGTGAGAGTTTTTTTATATGGATTTTTCATGATTTCTTCCCCCTGTGATTATTATGATTTATCTAGGGGTTTCCGCTCCGGGACTGTTGTTTCCCAAAACGAAAACCAACTGAATTATATCGTACCACATTACGCCTGTCATTGAAATATATCGCATATTTGTTGTATAATATCGTAAACGACAGTGCCTTTAAGGAGTGAGAAGCTATGAAGTACGGCAGACAAAGTAACAAAATCATGACCGATGACACTCTGATGGAGACAGTCCGGCATGGAAGCAGCAGTTATCCGTTTCGTTATTACTATGAAAATCTGGATGAGTTTGACTTTAATTGTATCGAGTGGCACTGGCATACGGAACTGGAGTTTATGCTGGTTGAAAAGGGAACGGTGATGTGTGAGATCGGGGAAAAGCAGTTCCCTTTGCGGGAAGGAAACGGAGTGTTTGTTAATTCCAGAGTACTGCACCGCTTTTATTCGGAAGGGGAAGCGATAGTGCCGAATTTTGTATACCACCCGGTATTTATAGCTCCCAAGGACAGTCTGATCTTTGACAGATATGTTCTGCCTGTGCTCTCTTCTTCTTTGGATTGTCAGACTTTTGAGGAAAACATATCCTGGCAGTCCGAAGTGCTGACACTTATGAGGGAAACTGTCCGGATTCAGGAGTCGGATTCCGGAAAAGAACTGCTGACGTCATCGCTGCTTCAGAAGATCTGGTATCTGATGTATGAAAATCTGGAGACGGATCTTGCGGGAAGGAGAATGGATACATCTGTTTCTTCTCAGGCAAGGGTACAGTTGATGATGCAGTATATTCACCAGAATCTGGCGTCAGGTATTTCCCTGAGAGATATCGCTGATCAGGCACTGGTTAGTAAAAGCACCGCGCTCAATCTTTTTCGCCGGTATCTGCATACAACACCGGTGGACTACCTGAACAGCTGCAGACTGAAAGAAGCGGCAAGGCTGCTTACGTCCACGGAGAAAAATATTAAAACAATCTCGAAAGAGACAGGATTTAATCACGAGGATTATTTTTGCAGAAAGTTTAAGCAGAACTACAAGGTAACCCCCACTGAATATAGAAAAGACAGTTTGAAAAAAATTTCAAGGCAGGATAACCATGTGAAATCCTGTACTGCAACCTCAGGTTGACAATGTTCCGTCTTCGGTTGCTGGAAAAAATGCTGGGTTTCGGTTAACCTGTAGGCAGACAAAATCAGAAAGGCAGGATATACAGGTATGGAATTATCAGAAAAAATTCAGATGCTCCGGAAGAAGGAGGGGCTTTCGCAGGAAGCATTTGCGGAGAAGATGGGGGTCAGCCGCCAGGCAGTATCAAAATGGGAGCTTGGAGTATCCAAGCCGGACGTGGATAAGATCGTTATGATGAGCAGTCTGTTTCAGGTGACTACAGATTATCTTCTGAAGGACAAGCAAGAAGAACAGACGGAGAAAGTGGTGTATTACAGAGAGGTCAGGCCGTGGCATTTCGAAAAGAAGAGCAGACACACACTGTTTGGACTTCCTATCTATCATATCTGTTTTCAGGGAATGAGAGAGAGCGGAGGGCGCTTTCGGATGAAGATGGCTCCGGCAAAAGGAATTCTGGCAGTCGGGGTGCGGGCTACAGGAGTTGTCAGCATCGGAGTATTCGCAAGAGGCCTGGTCGCGATCGGAGCAGCGGCGATGGGAATGATTTCCATAGGAGCGGCGAGTCTTGGCATTCTGGCTCTTGGAGCATTTGCCGCAGGAATCATTGCGGGAGGCAATCTCAGTGTGGGAATCGTTGCGTTCGGCAATCTTGCGGTGGGGATGTACGCCATCGGAAACTGTGCTGTCGCGAATAAGATCGCTCTTGGTAATTATGCCCATGGGCATATTGCCATAGGTAATACAGTCAGTGGAATGAAAGAAATTCTGCTGAAGGACGCGAACTTTACAGATATGGATCCGGAAGCGGTACGCAGCATGATTCTGCAGGAATTTCCAAAGACATGGCCGATGATACAAAAACTGTTTACGATGTGGTAAAAATGCGTGCCGCCGGGGAGTGAGATTCTCCCTGTGCGGCACGCGCTGTTTAATTGGATTCGGAAGAAGCCGTCTCCGGCTTGCGACGGCTTTTCTGACTGCCATCGGTTATTTCTCCTTCGCACGATGCCGGCTGGCCGGAAGTTCGGCACCCTCCAGCGTGAGCAGACTGATTTTTTTATCAATGCCTCCGGCATAACCGGTCAGGCTGCCGTTCGTTCCGAGGACACGGTGGCATGGTACAATGATAGAAACCGGATTGTGTCCCACGGCACCGCCAACAGCCTGGGCGGACATATGATCCAGACCTCTTTTTCGGGCAATCTGACGTGCGATGTCTCCATAAGTAGTCGTTTTCCCGTAAGGGATTGTGCAGAGAATTTTCCAGACCTCTTTTTGGAATTCTGTTCCCATAAGGTGCAGAGAGACAGGGAAATCCGGATTTTTTCCTGTGAAATAAAGATCGAGCCAGCGCTTTGCATTAGCTAAAAGCGGAGTTTCACGGTCTAAACACTTGGCATTCAGAGAAAGAGCAAAATATTTCTGCCCTTCAAACCATAGACCGGTCAGGCCGGTATTGTCTGCTGCAAGAAGAATCCTGCCGAGCGGAGACTGGTAATGGCTGGTGTACTGCATAAGATTTCTCCTTTTATTCCGTTATGAGTTACTGCTCACCCCGAGCCGCCGGAAGCTGCATCTTACATGCAAACATGACGCTGCATTTTCCAGCATCCCGGCACTGTGTGAACAGTAATTATTTTAGCACAATTTAGAAAAATTTTACATTGTGCCGGTTGATAATTGTGTCATATATGCTAGAATCAAAGAATATATGTAAGAATGGAAAGGAATGTGATCAATGTATCTCAATTATTACCTGCAGCAAATAAGATATATTTTATATATGGCACCGGTACTGCTGATTGCGATTACTGCCCATGAGTTTGCACATGGCTGGATGTCGGAACGCCTGGGAGATCCGACACCGAGAGCCGACGGGCGTATGAGCCTGAATCCGCTCAGGCATCTGGACCCGGTCGGAACACTGTGTCTGATCTTCTTCCATATGGGCTGGGCAAAGCCTGTAAGGATTAACACAAGATATTACAAAAACAGGCGACAGGGGATTATTTGGGTATCCCTTGCCGGACCGGTGATGAATTTTATTCTGGCGTTTTTGTCGGTTCTGTTAAGCGGCCTGATTATTCGTTTCGGAGACGCAAATTCGGAACTGATGCAGGTGTTATATCTTCTCTGCTATTATTCTGCGGTGATGAATACAGGACTTGGAGTCTTCAACCTGATTCCGTTTCCGCCGCTTGACGGATCCAATGTACTGGAACAGCTGGTGCCGAGAGTCGGGTACTTTTATCAGAGAATCCGGCCGTACCGTTCCCTGATTCTATTGATCCTCCTTGTGAGCGGTGTCTTAAGCCGTCCGCTTATGAATGCGAACAGTACGATTCTGGGAGGAATGTGGGAGATTGTGCAGAGAATTCTGGGATTTGGCGTGCAGATACAGTCATCGGGCGGAGGTACGATTCTTTAAAAATGTGAAGAAGAAAGCGAAAGCCAGAGAGGGAAATCCTGCTCTGGCTTTTTACAATGGACAAGTTTATTCTGCTGCCTCTTTTTCCTCTTCCGGATCGTATTTTTTAAAGATGCGGTTGAATAAAATGCAGCACATGTAGGCAGTCACGGAAAAACCGCAGATCATGCTGATGGCGATAACAAGGCCAAAAGTGGTCGTAGAAGCAGTAAGTAAAAATCCGATCAGTGCAAAGTAAGCGAACATGATGAGAGTATATGGAAGATGGCCGATACTCATCAAAAACGCATTTCGGACAGCCTGCTTTGTCGTACAGATGTAATGCGAGATAATCGGGAATACATACAAAAACGCTGCTGCAAATACAAGGATAATCATCAAAAGCAGCAGCTGAATCACCCGGAACATGGTGCCACCTACTGAGGCTGCAATTATATAATCATAACGGAAAAACAGAAATACAGCAACGCTGAGGAGCCACACAATGGTGCTCTGTTTAAAATTTGCTGCAAAAGCTTTGAAAAATCCTTTGACAATGTAAGGCTCTTCCCGGCGGACCAGTTTCAGCGCGATTGTATTCAAGGCACTTAAGGATGCTCCGATTGTAAACAGAGGAACACAGCTGAAGATAAAGACAACGTTCAGAATCAACATGTCGCAGACTTTGGAAAGAAACTGCATAAAAGGATTTTCCAGACTAAACAAACGACTCATAATAACCTCCTTATTGATCCCGCCATGGGCGGACCGTTAAAACACAGTATAGCGAAAAAACAGGTAAAAATCAACAAAATAGACCAGATACACAAAAAATTCACTTGCCATATTGACGAATATTCATCATAATAATAGAATACAACAACAGGAGGAAACATCATGCTGGACAGAAAGTACGAGCGTCAGATGAGCGGAAAAGAAAAACGGAAATTTGAAGCGGAAAAAATGCGGAAGATGACGCTGAAAGAGAAAATTGAATATTTGTGGATGTACTATAAAATTATTTTTCTGATACCGGTGATTATCGGAGTTGTTATTTATCTGGGAGTCACCATGTATCAGGGAATTACCCGTGAAGTGCTGCTGAATCTGACAATCACGGGCGGAACAGGCACGGAATTGACAGATCTTGAAGAGGATGTCAAAGATCTCCTTGGTACAGGGAGCAGCAAAGAGACGGTGGAGATCAATTCCAACTTAAGCGGATCGGCAGATGATTACAACAGCAATGTTGCCCTGTCCACACTCATTGGTGCGGAATCGGTCGATGTTCTGATCTGCACGGAGGAAGTTTATGAACAGTATAATGATCAGAATGGCTTCGTGAATCTGGAAGAACTGCTTTCGGAGGAAGCACTTGCGGGCGGAAAAGTACAAGGGGATGCGTTAGTCCTTGAGAAGAATGACTACATGACAGAAAAAATGGGGGTTTCCTACGAACCGGCTTATGTCTGTGTCATGGAAAATGCAAAACATAAAGAGAATGCGGCAGCATTCGTTGAAATGCTTCTTGAAAATGTCTCCTGATCCGTTCAGGAGATCCAAAACGGATAAACCGCTTTAAAAAAGCGCTGAAAAGTGGTATAATAAACCTTGCAACTTTTGGATTTGAGGACGTAGAGATGAACAAAAAAGGAACTATTCATTTTAAAGGCCAGTTGAAGTTGTATATGCAATGGCCGGCGATTATGACGATTCTCCTGATTGCCATGAATATCTGGATTTACATGGTTGATCAAAGTGCAGGTTTTCTGATGAGTGCATTCGTCATCGTCTATGCGATTATTGCGTTTATCCTGTATTTTTATAACAGGTCCCTGCTTATGGCAGAGCTTGTGGAGTTTGCCACTCAGTACGGCGGGGTACAGGACATTCTGCTCAGAGAGTTGTCGATTCCATATGCCATCCTGATGGATGATGGAAAGATACTGTGGGGGAACAGCCAGTTTGCCGAAGTGATCGGACCTGGACTAAGACCGGATACCTACTTGAGCAAGTATATTCCGGAACTTAACAGGAGCGTATTCCCAAAAGAGGAAAAGGAGACGGTACGGCTTGAAGTCACCTATATGGGACGGGATTACTCAGTGGATCTGCGGAAGGTTCCGGTATCCGGATTCAGCCAGAAAGAACCGATTCTTGAACTGCCGGAGGGGAAAGAGTATTTTGTTACCCTCTATATGAATGATATTACAGACCTGAATCAGGCTGTCGCTGAGATTGAAGACCAGAAGCTGGTGGCAGGACTGATCTATATTGATAACTATGACGAGGTTATCGAAAGTGTCGAGGAAGTAAGGCAGTCCCTGCTGATTGCGCTGATTGACCGTAAGATCAACCAGTATGTGGCAAGGATGGATGGAATTGTCAAGAAGCTTGAAAAAGACCGCTATTTCATTATTGTAAAAAACTTTTATTTCCACAAAATGGAGGAAGACCATTTTTCCATTCTCGATGATGTAAAAGAAATCAGTGTCGGGAACAAGATTCCGGCGACACTCAGTATCGGTCTTGGCTTCAGCGAAGACACCTATGGACAGAGCTATAACTATGCCCGTGTGGCGATCGATCTTGCGCTTGCAAGAGGCGGGGATCAGGCGGTCATTAAAGACCAGGACGGCATCAAGTACTACGGCGGCAAGCGTGAGCAGATGTCGAAAAACACAAGAGTAAAGGCAAGAGTAAAGGCAGAGGCGCTCAGAGAGTTCATGATTGCCAAGGATCAGGTGCTGATCATGGGACATAAGCTTGGAGATTCAGACTCTTTTGGCGCGGCAATCGGAATTTACAAGGTTGCGGAAAGTCTGGAAAAGAAGGCGCATATTGTAATCAATGAGATTACGGTATCTTTGAGACCGCTTTATAATGAGTTCATGGAAAATGACCACTATCCGGAGGATATGTTTGTCAGTTCCCAGGAAGCGCTGAGGCTTGTGGATGATAATACAATGGTTGTTGTCGTGGACGTAAATAAGCCTCCGATTACGGAGTGTGAAGAGCTTCTTGGAATGGTGAAGACGGTTGCGGTGCTTGATCATCACAGGCAGGGCAGCAAGGTAATTGAGAACGCGGTGCTTTCCTATATCGAGCCGTATGCGTCATCCACATGCGAGATGGTAGCGGAAGTTCTGCAGTATATTTCGGACGATATCAAGCTCGACCCGATCGAGGCAAACTGCATTTACGCAGGGATCATGATTGATACGAACAACTTTACGAACCGGACCGGCGTCCGTACCTTTGAGGCGGCGGCATTCCTGAGAAGAAGCGGCGCGGATATTACACATGTACATAAGATTTTCAGGGATGATCTGGCAGCATACCGGGCAAAGGCAGCGATTATCGGTCAGGCTGAGATCTACAGAGAATGCTTTATTATTGCAAAAGGAGCAGGAGAAGATATTGAGAGTCCGACGATTGTAGGAGCGCAGGCGGCCAACGAGCTTCTGAATATCAGTCAGGTAAAGGCAGCCTTTGTTCTGACAGAATATCACGGAAAAGTTTATGTGAGCGCGCGTTCGATTGATGAGATCAATGTACAGATCATCATGGAGCGGATCGGCGGCGGAGGACATATTAATACTGCCGGTGCTCAGTTTGAAAATACGGATCTGGAGGGCGACATCGAAACGCTCAAACAGGTCATCGATGATATGATTGAAGGAGGAGACATCACAGTATGAAAGTAATTTTACTGGAAGATATCAAGTCACTTGGGAAAAAGGGTGAGATCGTGGAAGTCAGTGACGGCTACGCACGGAATGTCATCCTGAAGAAAAAACAGGGAGTGGAAGCAACAAGCAAGAACTTAAACGACCTGAAACTGAAAAAAGCGAATGATGCCAAGATTGCACAGGAGCAGCTGGAAGCAGCGGAAGCCCTGAAAAAGGAAATCGAGGCAGAAGATAAAAAAGTAGTATTGAAGATGAAAACGGGAGAAGGCGGAAAGACATTTGGATCCGTATCTTCCAAGGAAATCGCGGCAGCAGTCAAGGAGCAGCTGGGATATGACATTGATAAGAAAAAGATTCAGATGAAAGAGCCGGTGAAGTCACTTGGCATGCACCGGATTCCGGTCAGACTTCATACAAAAGTGACCGCTGAACTGAAAGTATCTGTTCAGGAAGAATAGGCCGATCGCCTGGAGAGCAAGATGACGGGAGGAATTCAAGATGGAAGAGGCTTTGATTAAGAGAGTCCTGCCGCACAGCATCGAGGCGGAGCAGTCTGTTGTGGGAGCGATGCTGATGGATAAAGAAGCGATCATGACGGCGTCCGAGATCATCAGCGGAGAAGATTTTTACCAGACCACCTACGGTGTGGTATTCAATTCCATTGTAGAGCTTTACAATGAAGGGAAGCCGGTAGATCTGATTACGCTTCAGGACAGACTTCGGGAGAAAGACGTGCCCGAAGAAATCCAGAGCCTGGAATTCGTGCGTGAGCTTCTGACATCGGTTTCCACCTCCGCCAATGTCAAATACTATGCGGATATCGTGGCGGAAAAGTCAATGCTCAGAAAGCTGATCCGGCTGACAGAAGGCATTGCCAATACATGCTATCTGGCAAAAGAACCGTTGGAAGGAATTCTGGAGAAGACGGAGAAAGATGTCTTTGAGCTGATTCAGAAGAGAAATACCGGAGATTATGTTCCGATCCGCCAGGTAGTTTTAAATGCCCTCGACAAGATCGAAAAAGCATCCAAGAGTAAAGGAACCGTAACCGGTATTCCGACAGGATTTATTGATCTTGACTATAAGATGTCGGGACTGCAGCCGTCGGATCTGATTCTTGTGGCGGCGAGACCGTCCATGGGAAAGACGGCATTCGTACTGAATATTGCGCAGCATGTTGCGTTTAAAGTGGAGAAGACCGTGGCGATCTTCAGTCTGGAGATGTCAAAGGAACAGCTGGTAAACCGTCTGTTCGCTCTGGAATCCCAGGTTGATTCCCAGTCGCTACGTACCGGAAATCTCAAAGATACGGACTGGGAAAAGCTGATTGAAGGAGCCGGCATCATCGGGCGCTCCAATCTGATCATCGACGATACGCCTGGTATCTCCATTTCCGAGATGCGTTCCAAATGCAGAAAGTATAAGCTGGAACACAATCTGGAACTGATTATCATCGACTATCTTCAGTTGATGAGCGGAAGTGTGGGAGGCCGAAGCGAGTCAAGACAGCAGGAGATTTCCGATATCTCACGTTCACTGAAAGCACTCGCCCGTGAGCTGAATGTTCCGGTGATTGCACTGTCACAGCTGAGCCGTGCCGTGGAACAGAGACCGGACCACAGGCCGATGCTCTCCGATCTCCGGGAATCCGGAGCGATCGAGCAGGATGCCGACGTGGTTATGTTTATCTACCGTGACGACTACTATCATAAAGATACAGACCGGCCGAACATTGCGGAAATCATCATCGCAAAACAGAGAAACGGCCCGATTGGAACCGTGGAGCTGACATGGCTTCCGAATTATACCAAATTTGCAAACTTCCTTCGGAAGGATGAACGATAAAAATGCTGCCACATGTAAGAGCAAACAGAGTTCTTACCGTGTGGCAGCATTTATAGATTCAGGCTTCACCGAGCAGTCTGTGGAAGAAGCGGGACGGAGCGGTCCTGACACTCTCTTTCCGGTAGAGCTGCTGCTGGCGGATCAGCTGATCCAGGTTTCTGTAGCGTTCTTCTTCCTGGCGTTCTTTCGCCTGGAGCAGGAAACTCATATTCTGGGATACCTGTTTTGTGATCGTCTCACTGATCTGTTTTTCGAGGATCGGATTGTTTTCCGCCAGTACAGAGCGCAGGACGGACGCCAGAAGGGATTCCGGTGTCTCTTCCTTTACTCTTTTCTGCAAAGCCTCTTTCGTATGTAAAATATCCGGGATGACTTCCTTTAAATCTCCGATCCGGATACCTTGTTCTAGTAGTTCTTTGATACAGCCAAACAGCCGTATGTCTTCGTCTGTATAGTAACGATGCCCGTTTTCAGTCCGGCCGCACGGAAGAGATAAATTCTTTTCCCAGTAGAGGAGCAGGTGCTCGTCCACGCCCGTGCGCTTGGCAGCTTCTGAAATCATATACTGAACCTCGCCCATACAACAACCCCCTGTTAATTTTTTTATACACTTTTGCTGCACTTCTATCATAACATATTGTGGGGAAGAATTCCGAAAAACTTCTCGACGGATTCGGACAGGAAACCCGGAAGGCATGGCGGATTCCGGCGAAAGGAGGCGGTGGAAAAAGAAACAGGGAAAAAATACCGCCACCCAAAACCAAATGGATGACGGCATTTTCATTCATGCATTCAAAAGTATTAAACAAACTGAAATTATTCAGCGGAGATAGCACCTGTCGGGCACTGTGCTGCACAAGCACCACAATCTACGCAAGCAGACGGATCGATTTCATAATGATCTGCTCCCTGAGAAATAGCGCCAACCGGGCATTCTGCTTCGCAAGCTCCACAGCTTACACATTCATCACTAATTACATGTGCCATAGTATGTATCCTCCTTTATTCTAAACATTCCATGTTATATGGTGATTTTATTTTAATACAAAAAAATTCATTATACAAGCAAATTCGTGGTTTTAATTTAGTACAAAAGAAATATTCAGCGGGAGCAGCGAGAAAAATTAAGAAAAACTTTATGCTTTTTCCCTGAAATTGGTGTATAGTGTAGGGTAGTAAATTTCAATTAACAGGAGAAAGAACGATGAAAAAAAAGATCGCAGTCATGGCAGTCATGCTCTGCGCGGCAGTTTCAACGGCAGCCTGTGCAGGGAAGGGTACGTCCGATAAAGATAGCGTGGTACTCGGTCAGGAAGAAGAAGAGTCAGCAGATCAGACAAAACTTAACATGATTCAGCCGCAGGCTTACAGCACGGTAGAAGGTCTGAATCTGGAGAAAGGAAGTTATATCTCCATCATCGGGAAATCTGAAGATTCCGAATATTGGGATGAAGTAAAACGCGGGGCTGAAGATGCTGTGGACCAACTGAACGAAGCCCTGGGATACAGTGGAAGAGATGAAATCAAGGTAACATATAATGCTCCGGGACATGAAGGAGATGTGGACGAGCAGATTAATATTCTGGATGAGGAGCTGGACCGTTATCCGGTTGCTGTCGGCATTGCAGTGATAGATAAGACTGCATGTGAGGTACAGTTTGACCTGGCTACGGAAAATAATATTCCGGTTGTCGGGATGGATTCTCCAAGTGATTATCCGGGGCTTATGCTTGTTTCCACGAACAATCAGGAGGCAGGTGCTACAGCGGCAGATAAGATGGCGGGGCTGTTAAATGAGCAGGGAGAAGTACTTCTTTTCATTCAGGATAATATTTCCGGTTCTGCCAAGCAAAGAGAGGCAGGAATGATCAGCCAGTTCCAGTCACAGTACCCGAACATTACGGTGTCCGGTATCTATTACATGGACGAGCTGGACAGCATGAAAGAGGGAACCGCTGAGAAACTTGGCAAAGCAGCAGAGGATGTGACAGACGAAGAGGTGATTCAGCAGATTCTGGCGGAGCACCCTAATGCAAAAGGATGCATTGGAGCCAATGAAGAGACGACCAAGATGCTGATTGACGCATGTGAAGCATCAGAGAGTGATGACATCCGGCTGATTGGATTCGATGGAGGAGAGACACTGACAGAGACGCTCGAGGACGGCAAGGTCGATGGATTGATCGTACAGAATCCATACGGTATGGGCTATGCTACAGTAGTAGCTGCAGCAAGATCGGCGCTTGATATGGCAAATGAGGCAAACGTCGATACCGGCTATGCATGGGTAACACAGGACAATATGGAAGAGACAGCAATCAAAAACATGCTGTACTAATTCTTAAAATATAAAGCGGAAACCGAACAATAAAACGGGCAGATTCCTTTGAAAGAGAAGGGATCCGCCCGTTTTTTTGGGTATGAATTTGTGACGAAAACTTATTTGCCGCCATCTGACTTCGGGAGGGAAAAGATAAATTCCGTTCCGACTCCTTCCGTACTGATAACATTGATATTTTCATTATGTGCCTGAATAATCTCGCGGACTATGGAAAGACCAAGGCCGGTTCCTTTTTTGTCTTTTCCGCGGGAAAGATCGCTTTTGTAGAAACGTTCCCAGATCTTACTGAGATCTTCTTTCGGAATACCGATTCCATAATCTTTAACAGAAACAAAAACTTTCTCTCCCCGCTCCGTTGTCTCCACTGTGACTGTAGACTGTGGATTGCTGAATTTGATGGCGTTATCCAGCAGATTGTAAAGTACCTGCTGGATCTTGCTGTGATCAGCATGGACGTAGAGGACCCTGGAAGCAAGCAGGAGTTCGATGGATATTTTCCTGGATGTGCAGGCTCCTTCAAAGGAGGCGGCTACCTGCTTGATCATTTCATGGAGATCAAAGGATTCCTTGTTCAGAAGAAGCTCCTTTGTATCAAATTCATTAAGCGTCAGAAGATCCCGTGTCAGGTCTGTCAGACGTTCCGTTTCAAAGAGAATAATACCCAGATATTTACTCTGAAGCTCCACCGGGATTGTACCATCGGCAATTGCCTCCACATATCCCTTGATGGAAGTCAGAGGGGATCGAAAATCATGCGACACATTGGCAACAAATTTTTTCTGATAATCCTCCATATCGTTGAGATGAGCGGACATATAGTTCAGCGAAGCGGAAAGATATCCGATTTCGTCCTGTGAATTTACCGGGATCTCATAGTCCAGATTCCCTGAGGCGTACTGTTTGGCAGCTTCCGTAATCTTGCGCAGAGGCAGATAAATAATCAGATGAATACCGAGAAAGATTGTAAACGAAAGCAGATAAATGACAGCCAGAGTGATATAAACGGAATGCATGATGCTGTGCTGCTGATCCTCGAAATAGGAGACCGGCTTATGTACGATAAGATATCCTTTTGTGGAAAATCCTTCTGTTACCGGGACAATCATGGTTAGAACTTCTTCTGAATAATATCCATGATAATCGCCGGTCAGATACTGTTCACCTCCGGATTCCGCCGGATCAAAGTCACGGATCTGCTCCGGAACTATGGCGGAGCCGGAGGAGGAAACGGACAATAATACATTTCCCTCTGTATCCGTAAGCCAGAGATCCGCTTCCAGATAGACATTGACTCCGTTCAGCATTGCCCTCGTCGAAGAAGCGGTAGTCTCTTTCGAATAATAATCAGTAAGGTAGTCGGTTGCCAGAATGGTTGCTTCCCGGTACAGCCTGGATGCATCCTCGTCACGGATGGTATCGAGAATAAGCTGTGCTCCAAGTGTGGCAGCTGTGAAAAGGCTTAAAAAACCGAAAATAATATACAATATGATAAATTTCAGGTAGAGATTGCTGTGCATTGTTTATTTTACCTCAAATTTGTATCCGATTCCCCAGACAGTGCTGAGGCCCCACCCGCTGTGATCTTTGATTTTCTCACGGAGACGCTTGATATGGACGTCCACGGTACGGGTATCCCCGATGTATTCATATCCCCAGATCTGATCAAGAAGCTGCTCTCTTGTAAAGACCTGATTCGGGGAAGCGGCAAGAAAATATAAAAGTTCAAGCTCCTTTGGCGGCATATCCACGCGCTGTCCATCGACAACTACGGAGTAGTTGGTAAGATTGATGGAAATTCCCGGATATTCGACACATTTTCCCTTTGACGGGTCCGGACTTTCCGGCTTTGCCGGCTGGTAACGGCGGAGCACAGCCTTGACACGGGCCACAAGTTCCTTGGAATCAAACGGCTTGATGATATAATCATCGGCACCGAGTTCCAGACCGAGTACTTTATCAAAGACCTCCCCTTTGGCTGAAAGCATGATGATCGGTACGTTGGATCTGGAACGGATTTCCCGGCAGACCTGATAACCGTCAATGCCGGGAAGCATCAGGTCGAGAAGGATCAGGTTCGGCTGATAGGAATCAAAAGCCTTCAACGCCTCCTCTCCGTCATAGACTATGCGGGTATCAAAACATTCCTTTGTCAGATAGAGACTGATCAATTCGGCAATATTTTCATCATCGTCTACGATTAAAATTTTCTGTTTTGTAGTCATAACTTCCTCCCTATTTGAATTCTACAATAGTAACTCCCGCGTCCCCTTCGCCAAAAGCGCCGAGACGGTAGGATTTGACATGTTTCTGTCTCTTTAAATACTGATGGACAGCATTGCGGAGTGCGCCGGTTCCTTTTCCGTGTACGACACGGACCGGACTGATATGTGCCAGATAAGCATCATCCAGATATTTGTCCAGAAGAGCTACCGCTTCGTCTGTCGTCCGGCCGATCAGATTGATTTCCGGGCTCACGCTCAGTGATTTGCCCATCTTCATCTTTCCGGATGAAGTGCGGCGTGTCTGTTTGGAAACATAGGAAACCGGTTCGTCAATGATATCCAGATCAGTGATCGGAACCTTGGACCGGAGAATTCCCATCTGTACTTCTACATTTCCTCTTGAATCCGGAAGAGTATGAACAGTTCCGGTCAGATTCATGCTGAGCACCTTGACGGCGGTGCCAAGTTTAAAGTCGGAGGGCTTATAAGCCTTCTTTGGTTTTGACTTTTCCAGAGAAACGGAAGAAGAGGTCTTTGCCATCTTCTGGCGCAGTTTTTCACGCTCTTTTTCCATTTCGGATGCAGAAATATTTTCCTTTCCGAATTTACGGAAATTACGCATAGTTTCATCCGCATAATCTTTTGCACTCTGAAGGATACGACCGGCCTTTTCATTGGCTTCCCGAATGATCCGGTCTCTCTGGGCATCCAGCTTTTCCTGTTTTTCTTTTGTACGTTTGCGGAGCATTTCCAGTTCCTCTTTGTAAGCCTGGATCTCCGCCTGCTCCTTTTCAATTGTACGGCGGCTGTGTTCCAGATCGCTTAACAGCTCTTCAAAGGACTCTTCCTGATCACTCAGGTGCGTTCGGGCCTCTTCAATAATCTCATCTGAAAGACCGAGTTTCTTTGAGATGGCAAATGCATTACTTTTCCCCGGAATTCCGATGAGCAGATGATATGTCGGGCGGAGGGTCTCCACATCAAACTCACAGCAGGCATTTTCTACACCTTCGGTGGTGAGCGCAAAAACTTTCAGCTCGCTGTAATGTGTAGTGGCCATCGTACGGATTCCCCTCCTGTGGAGACTGGAGAGAATAGCGATGGCAAGTGCAGCACCTTCGGTCGGGTCTGTTCCGGCGCCAAGCTCGTCGAAGAGGACGAGAGAATGTTCATCGACCTGTTCGAGGAAAGAAACGATATTCGTCATATGGGAAGAGAAGGTACTGAGACTCTGCTCAATACTCTGTTCATCGCCGATATCGGCGTATACTTCTGTAAAGACGGCAAGTTCGGACCGGTCAAGCGCCGGAATGTGAAGACCTGCCTGACCCATGAGGGTAAACAGCCCGGTTGTCTTTAAGGAGACAGTCTTTCCTCCGGTATTCGGTCCGGTGACAATCAGAAGATCAAACTCATCACCGAGACGGATTGTGGTCGGCACCACTCTGGCCTTGTCAAGGAGCGGATGCCGTCCTTCGCGGATATGAATCCGCCCTTCCTGATTGAATACCGGGCGGGAACCGTTTAAATCAACGGCAAAGCTTCCTCTTGCAAAAATGAAATCCAGATTTGTCAGCATTTCGTAATCAACGCGGATCTCATCACTGTGTTCCGCAGCCATAGTGCTTAAGTTTGCCAGAATTACCTGAATTTCCTCCTGCTCTTTTGCATGAAGCTCCATCAGATCATTATTCAGTTTAACAATAGCCATCGGCTCGATGAATAAAGTAGAGCCGGTGGAGGACTGGTCGTGGATCATCCCTTTGACCTGACTGCGGTATTCGGCCTTGACCGGGAGACAGTACCGGTCTCCACGCATGGTTACAATGGCGTCCTGCAGATAATTACGCATGGAACCGTTTACCATACTGTTCAAGGTGGAGTGAATCCTGCCGCCTGATGCCTGAATGCTGCGGCGGATCTTTAAAAGATTACTGCTGGCGTCATCAGCAATTACATCTTCTTCCAGAATACAGCGCCGTATCTCGGAAGCGGCTCTGGATACCGGCTCCAGACGCTGGAAATAAGAATCCAGACAGTCCGGCACCTCATCGACCGTATCATGCCGGCCGTATGCTTTCGCCTGGCCTGCACATTCCAGCAGACGCCCGATGGCAAGAAGCTCGGCGGCACTGAGTGAAGCCCCCAGATCCAGACGCTTTAACGACGCTTCCACCGGGACACATCCTCCGAAGGAGGGCATTCCCTTCTTGACGATCCGGGTAAACGCTGCGGCGGTCTCTTCCTGCATTTGCTCAATCACAGACAAGTCCGTCTGGGGAAGAAGACTGAGGCAGCGCTCTTTTCCGCTTTCCGATGCGGCATGATCTGCGAGGAGCTGTATAATTTTATCATATTCTAATTTACGTAATGTTTTCGTATTCATGAAAATCCCCTGTCTATACATACTTTGTCAAATATCATTTTACCCTATTTGCCTTCTAAAATAAAGGAGAAAAAAAGGTTAAATATTGAACATTGGGAGGTGTTACGGTATACTATAAAAAGGGATTAAAAAGGAGAAATACGATGTCTGCCCAATTTCAAGATGATGATGAGAAGAAGGAAGAAAAAGACTCCTATTCTTTTTTGAAGGAAACGATCAAAAAACCCCCGGTGGATAAGCGGGTGGTGGCATTAAAGATTCTGAGGGTCGCGGGCCTGGGACTGATTTTCGGACTTATGGCGTGTGTTGGGTTTGTTGTGGCCAAACCATGGGTAGATGAGCATATCGGAAATACGAGGACAAATGTGACGATTCCGCAGGATGAGCAGACGGAGGAGGAAGATGAGACTGAATCAGGAGACGGGCAGGCCGCTGTTCCATCACTGACGATTGAAAATTATCAGCAGATGATAGATGAGATGAATCGGATTGCAGATACTGTGGAGAAAAGTGTTGTTGTGATCAAAGGGACTGTACCGGCTTCCGGGGACGGCCAGACAGCCGGCGTAAGCCAGAGCCGTTCCGGAATCATTGTGGCAGACAATGGAGTGGAGCTTTTGATTCTGACAGGAGACAGTATCTTTGAGAGCGGCAAGGCAGTGACGGCTACATTCTACGATGGCAATGAGGTGACTGCTTCTTTGAAACAGCAGGACAGAAATCTCGGAATTGCGGTCTACGCAGTAGAAAAGTCGCGGCTTTCGCAGAACACAGCGATCCAGGCATCAGTCGCGGTGCTTGGAAATTCCAATCTTATATCCACCGGAGATCCGGTGATTGCGCTGGGCGCACCGTTCGGTTCAGAGGGCGGGGTAAGTTTCGGGACTGTCAGCGGAACAGAAAGACAGCAGTATCTCTGTGACGGCCAGTATCAGATGATTGAGACGGATATGGTGCGTGTGGAAGGCGCAAGCGGAGTTCTGGTAGATTTAAGCGGAGAGATTATCGGGCTGATCGATGAGGACGAAGACGGTACGTCAGGAGTCATTACCGCTTTCGCGATTTCCGAATTAAAAGAAGAGATCGAACTCCTTTCAAACGGTATTTCTGCAGCATACCTTGGAATCAATGGAACCGAAGTGTCAGATGCCGTTGCGGACAGTCAGGATATGCCAAAAGGGGTCTATGTAAGTTCTGTCATGCCGGATTCTCCGGCCATGCAGGCAGGCATTCAAAGCGGAGACATTATTACAGCAATCGGAGATACCAAGATCTATACTTTAAAAGGGCTCAAAGAGGAGCTTATGGATTACCGGCCGGGACGTCAGATTACGATCAAAGGACAGCGTAGAGGATCGGAGGAATATGTGGACGTACAGTTTGATGTTACGCTGGCCGGGGCAGAATAATGAATTTAGAAAGAGGAAAAAAATGAGATATATCAAGGAACTGCATGAAGGAGAAACCATTCGTGCCATTTATTTATGCAAATCAAAAAGAAGCGCAGAGACAAGAAACGGGAAACCATATGACAACCTGATTCTGCAGGATAAAACCGGCACACTGGACGGAAAGATCTGGGATCCGAATTCCAACGGGATCGCTGACTATGATGAAAAGGACTTCGTGGAGATTGTCGGAGAGGTTACGACTTATAATAACAATCTGCAGCTCAATATCAAACAGCTCAGGAGAGCGCAGGAAGACGAATATGTGCTGTCGGACTATATGCCGACCAGTGACCGGGATGCGGAAGAGATGTACAAAGAGCTCCTGGAGTTTGCGGGGATGATCAAAAATCCATATCTGAAGCAGGCGGTTGAATACTATTTCGTAAAAGATGAGGAGTTTATCAGGAAGTTTAAAAATCATTCCGCGGCCAAGAGCGTCCATCACGGGTTCTGCGGGGGCCTTCTGGAACATACGTTGAGTATTTTGAATCTCTGCCGCTATTATCTTGCAGCATATGATTTCCTGAGTGGAGATCTCCTGTATGCGGCGGCGATGTATCATGATATTGGAAAGACAAAGGAACTGTCTGCATTTCCGGAAAATGATTACACAGATGACGGGCAGCTTCTTGGACATATTATTATCGGTGTGGAAATGCTGGATGACGCAATCCGTACAATACCGGGATTTCCGCCAAAGCTTGCAAGTGAGTTGAAACACTGCATTCTTGCGCATCACGGAGAACTGGAATATGGGTCTCCGAAAAAGCCTGCACTTGCAGAGGCCATGGCACTCAATCTTGCTGATATGACAGATGCCAAGATGCAGACGATGAAAGAGCTGTTTAAGGATAAAAATACGACAGAGTGGATCGGATATAACAGACTGTTTGAGTCAAACTTAAGAAAATCAAGTTTGTCATAGAGGGAAGTAAGATAAGCAGGACCCGGGTCCCGGACAAGAAGGACACCGGTTCTGCTTTTTCTTGTATACATGCGGAAAGTCGGGTATAATGGGCGGTAGATAATAGAACTGCGTATTAGGGCACAAAAGGGGAAGAATCAATGAAGAAAAATGATTTTGTGACACTGACAATAGAAGATATCGGAGTAGGAGGAGAAGGAATCGGGAAAGCCGAAGGGATGACCTTTTTTGTAAAAGATGCGGTCGTCGGTGATGTGATCGAGGCAAGAATTACAAAGCTGAAAAAGAATTACGGTTATGCCAGGCTGATGAAAATCCTCAAGCCGTCTGAAAAGAGGAAAGAGGCAAAATGCCCGGTGGCAAGACAGTGCGGGGGATGCCAGGTTCAGGAGATGGCTTACGAGGAACAGCTGAAATTCAAGGAGCGGAAAGTCCGGAATAATCTGGAACGGATCGGTGGATTTGAAAGCACACTGCTTGATGCTGTTATGGAGCCGATCTGTGGAATGGAGGAACCATTTCATTATAGGAATAAAGCACAGTATCCGATCGGAACTGACAGGGACGGGAATCCGGTAGCCGGCTTTTATGCAGGACGGACCCATCAGATTATTCCAAACACGGTTTGTGCACTTGGCAAGGAGATCAACACCGAAGTCCTTAACATTGTCCTTGAATTTATGAAAGAATTTCATGTTACTGCCTACGATGAAGGAACGGGAACAGGGCTGTTCCGCCATGTTCTGATCCGAAGTGGATTTAAGACAGGCGAGATCATGGTCTGTCTGATCGTAAATGGAACACAGATTCCGCATGTGGAGACTCTGACAGAACGACTGACAAAGCTTCCGGGAATGACCAGCATTACAATGAACATCAATTGTGAAAATACCAATGTTATTATGGGAAAAGAGATCCGGCTTCTCTGGGGACAGGAGTATATCACAGATTATATCGGAGAGATCAAATATCAGATTTCACCGCTTTCCTTCTATCAGGTGAATCCAGTACAGACAGAAGTTCTTTATGGACTGGCCTGCGATTACGCTGGACTGACGGGACAGGAAACAGTATGGGATCTATACTGTGGAATTGGAACAATCTCACTCTTCCTTGCTCAAAAAGCAAAGCAGGTCTATGGAGTTGAGATTATTCCGCAGGCGATTGAAGATGCCAGAAAAAATGCAGAGATCAATGGCATCACAAATGCCGAATTTTATGTTGGAAAAGCAGAAGAAGTGCTGCCGGACTATTATAGAAAATACGAAGAGTCTCATCCGGGCTGTCGAGCTCACGCGGATGTGATTGTGGTGGATCCGCCGAGAAAAGGATGCGATGAAACATTGCTTGAGACAATGGTAAACATGGAGCCGGACCGGATTGTCTATGTGAGCTGTGACTCCGCAACACTGGCGAGGGATCTGAAGTATCTGTGTGAGAACGGGTATGAATTGAAAAAAGTACGGCCGGCGGATATGTTTCCGATGACGGTGCACGTAGAAACTGTCGTGAAATTATGCCGGAAAATCAAGGCGTCCGGAAAATAGTTTCCTGATTAAAAATGTGCATTGTGTTCATTCTGGCATTACTGACATTCGTTTTTACGTTTATCAGATAATGTTTTAAGCATAGAAAAACCACCCCGGAACTTTGGCTGAGTGATGAGGTGGTAATTTCTATGTTGCTATTTACTTCACGAGGTCAACCACTTTGTGGACGGTTGTTCCTTTTTCTATTTACAATATAGCATATCGGTTTTTAATGTTCAAGGGGAAATTGGCGGTAGGCATTGTCTGCATTTCACCTGCCGTTAGCAAAACCTGTCTTGTTATTTGCGGTTTAAAAATCTTAAATCTTACTTGACTGTAAAGTCTCTTTACCCCTTATAATTTAGTTATCATAACAAGGGAGGGCCATGACGATGACGATCAAAGAAGTGGAAGAACTGTCCAAAATGACCCGGGCGAATATCCGGTTTTATGAAAAAGAAGGACTCATCACGCCGCAGAGGGATCCGAATGGTTACCGTAATTATACGGAACAGGATGTGGATATTTTGAAACGGATCCGGCTGCTTCGGACGGTTCATCTCGGCCTGGAAGAGATCCGGTCTTTAAGTGAGAAAGAAAGTGAGCTGACAGATGTTCTTCTTATACATTTAAGGACATTGAAAAAAGAACAGAAGGATCTGGAACAGTCAAGAGTGATCTGTGAACAGCTGTGCAGGGATCAAGCAGCTTATGAAAGTTTTGACGCGGAGCATTATTTCAATCTGCTGGAAAAGGCGCCTTCAGAAATTCCGGCGGAGCTGGAAGCAGACTCACTTCCAAAAGTGAGAGCGCCTTGGAAACGATATTTTGCCAGACTGATCGATGAAACAATCTATCTGATTTTCTGGCATATGATTCTGTCACTTGGCTTTCATATGAATATCAGACAAACAGGATTGGCATTCGTGGTAATAGGAACCATAATGCAGTCCGTTTTGCTTCTTCTGGTAGAACCGGTTATGCTTTCAAGGTTTGGTACGACACCCGGGAAAAATCTGTTTGGCTTTCGGGTGTCCGCAGAAAGCGGTGCACGGCTTACATGGAGGGAGGCTTATGATAGAACAGGAATTGTACTGAAAAGAGGACTGGGATTCTATATCCCGGTTTACGGGCTCATTCGAGAATACTCTTCTTACAGGGATTGTAAAAAAGGAGAGATTCTTGAGTGGGAAGAAGACAATATTCTCACGTTGGATGAACGGCATATGAGGTGGAAAGTGATAGCGGCAGTTCTGGTACTGAGTGTACTTGATGTCCTGAACTATTTTGTGTGGCAGGCAGGTGCACTGCCGCAGAACAGAGGAAATATCACGGCAGCACAGTATGCCGAGAATTTTAACCATTTGCAGGAATTTTATCAGATTGACCATCAGATGAATCATCCGGAGTTTTTACCTCCGTATAACGATTCCATGAAGCGGCTGAATCAGTACGGTGATTGGGAGCAAATGGACGGGAAATGGTATGTCGTTGATACCGGGGTGGATTATCCGGATCTTCCAAGGATTCAATTTACGGAAAAAGACGGTGTTTTGACAGAAATTTCATTATCTTCCGAGTATAAAGATGAGAAGATGGAAATCCCGGTGTATGGGGATCTGATGGCATTGGCATCTCTTTCCTATATTTGTGCACAGGACGACTACCACCTGTTGCTTTCTCCGCCTTCGCGCCTTTACAACCGGGTGAAAGAATATGGGGATCAATGCAGTGATTTTATGATTAATGAGGCGGGGGTTAAAGTGCAGGCATCGTTTGATTTCAGCGGATATGAAATTCGGCAGGCGCAGTATGGAAGCAGCGATGTACTTGTGCCGGTGTATGGAGAGGATGTATATTTTCATGTGGATTTCCGCATCTGGCAGGAGTAATGTACATTGTGTACCATTACTTCCTGTGGCAGTATTATGGAAAACAGGCTTTAAGTATGAGAAAGGAAACATGCATGATATTTATAGAAACAGATCGTCTGAAACTACGCAATGTCAAGGCGAAAGATGCAGCAATTATGCACGATTATCGCAATAATGAAATCTGCACCCGCTATCAGCGTGGACAAACAAAGGACTACGATGGGATTGCTGCCCTGGTGGAACGCCGTAAAGATGATATCCTGTCTGTTGACAGTCCGGCCATGATAGCAGTTGCATTCAAGGATACCGATGAGATGATAGGTGAAATCGTGGTTATGCCTGGTGATGGTGTGATTAGCCTTGGATATACTATTTCCTACAAATATCACCGAAAGGGATACGCATTTGAAGCATTATCAGCCCTGATCAATCTGCTGCATGAGCAATATCCAAAGTGGAAATTTGTCAGTCTTACTGAGCCGGAAAATGTACCTAGTATGGCCTTGCTGAAAAAGCTGGGATACAAGGATGCTGGATATGATACTGGCACAGAATCTCAAATATTTGAAAAATGGACAGGATCAGCGGCAACGGAAGGACCAGAGGGGATTCCACAGAATTTATAGCAGTTGGCGGAGGTGGATAAAATTGACGACAAAAGAAAGTATTCTTGCTCTGTTTGAAGAGCAGAGGGGAGTTTATTTTTCAGGCGAAGAGATTGCAGCCAGGCTTGCGGTTTCACGGGCGGCAGTATGGAAGGCGGTGAACGGCCTTCGAAAAGAAGGTTACGAAATTGACGCAGTCTCAAACAAGGGCTACCGTCTTGCGGCCGATACGGATATTTTATCTACACAGGGAATTGAAAAATATCAGGATCCTGTCTGCCGGACATTGAACTTATGCGTTCTGCCGGAGGCAGAATCTACCAATACGCTTCTCAGGGAAAAGGCAAATGCAGGAGCGCCGGAAGGGACTGTAATCCTTGCCAACACCCAGACAAAAGGACGGGGGAGGAGGGGCCGGGGTTTCTATTCTCCGGCAGACACCGGTCTCTATCTGAGTATCCTGTTAAGGCCGGATGGAATGACACCGGATCAGGCGGTGAAGATCACGACAATGGCTGCTGTCGCTGTATGCGAAGCGGTAGAGGAGATTTCCGGAAAAGAGACCTGGATCAAGTGGGTCAATGATATTTATCAGGAAGGACGGAAGATCAGCGGAATTCTTACAGAGGCTTCAGTCAGTATGGAAAATGGAAGTGTAGAATCGGTGATTCTGGGAATCGGAATCAATGTTTACCCGCCGGAGAGTGGATTCCCGGAAGATATCAGAGAAACTGCAGGATCCGTTTTTGACGGGAAGCAAAATGATGGAAAGAACCGGCTGGCCGCCGGAGTTCTGAATTATTTTTTTAAAGAATATGAGAGGATAGATCGTACTGATTATGTGGAAAAGTACCGTGCAAAAAGTCTCGTAGTGGGGAAAGAGATCACGATACTGTCCCCGTCCGGCGACAGAAACGCAACGGCGCTGGATGTGGACCAGGACTGCCATTTGATTGTGCAGTATGAAAATGGACAGACAGAACGGCTGTCCTCCGGGGAGATCAGTATCCGGCTTTCATAAACTGCTGCCGGAGCTGTGGGCATCAAATGAAAAGGCCGGGCAGGATGTGTCCGGCCTTCAGACGGTCAATCAGTACCATCCAAATAGTGAAGAGTTCCCGTTCAGCCTGCTGATAGCAGAGAGCTCGGACGGAGTCAGTGCAAAATCCAGTACAGCCAGATTTTCTGCCATTCGCTCCCGGTGAACGGACTTCGGAATCACGGCAATGCCATTCTGGATCAGATAACGAAGGGCAATCTGTCCGGATGTCTTGCCGTGCCTTGCGCCGATTTCCTTCAGAACAGGTTCCGCAAAAATGTTTTTCCGGCCCGCAAAGCTTCTTTGAAGGCTTCATACATTTCCGGAGCGCTTTTATAGGGCTCGTGGATCAAGAGAAGATCGATATAATCGGTCTGCAGCTCGTTCAGAGACTGTTCAATCCCCGATTTTGCTTTTTGATAGGTCGTTCTGGGACGGTAAATTTTGGTTGTGAGAAAGAGTTCTTCTCTGGGAATTCCACTTTCTTTGACTGCACATCCGACAATATACTCATTTTCATACATCTGGGCTGTATCGATCAGCCGGTAACCAAGATCCAGCGCAGTCAGGATGCTCTGTTTTCCCGCTTCCCCGCGGATATCCCAGGTGCCAAAGCCGATCATGGGCATCCGAACGTTATTATTTAAGGTCATATCATTCAAAATCGATCCCCCGCTTTCTGAATTGTTTTCTGCATTTATTATACAGAAAGCGGAGGAGTCTGTAAAATATCCAATACTTATATCATGATATGCAAAATGGGAATATCACCACGAATTTATATAAGCCTCTAGCGAATAGATTTCCCAAGCTCGTAAGCCTGCCCAAGTTCCGGTTTGCCGTCGATATCACCGATATCGCCATTTCCGCCGGCAAGGACGTGGCCGAGATTTTCCCATTTGAGATGTTCCATCAGATGGTCATAGTAGAGAAGGACATCTTCAAATCCATTTCCTTCCGCGGCCATCAAAAGCGCGGATGCACGTCCGTGTCCTCTGAGAAGGTTGCCCTCCCCTTCTTCCAGGGCAAACAGACGGTCCACAGCGGTCCGAAGCTGGCCGCTCATGTTCCAGTAATACAATGGCGAAGCCAGTACGATCACATCACAGTCCCGGACAGCCGGATAGATCTGATTCATATCGTCCTGCTGAACACAAGGACAGTCCTTGCTGCTGTGCCCGCCAAAACAGCCCCTGCATCCATGGATGTTCATGCCCCCAAGAAAGAATTCGGTGACCGTGTTGCCGGAGGCTTCGGCGCCTTCTGTAAATGATTTTACAAGAGCTGATGTGTTGCCCTTTTTGCGAGGACTTCCGTTTAAGATTACAATTTTTTTACTCATTTCATTTTCTCCTTCATCATGATTGATAATGATCAGATCTTATCTGCCAGTGCGGCTGCCTGCCGGCATCCGTCTGTTTTTTCAATGTCTCCGGTATTCAAGACGCCAGGTACAAGAACTTCGCCGACTATCTGCCATTTAATAAGAGCAGCGGAACGTTCGATCGGGATTCTGACACCGTCCAGAACTGTGAGATCATCCTCCTCACAGCAGGCAATCAGAGCACACTCTTTTCCGGCAATATCCTTTCCTGCAACGCAGAAAGAATACAGTTTATCAATGACTGCTTTAATCTGTGCAGGAATGGAATACCAGTATACCGGCATGGTGAACACAACAGCGTCCGCTTCCAGAACAGCCGGAGCAATCTTATTGAAATCATCATCAAAGGAACATGCCTTTCCTGACTTGAAGCAGGTTTCACAGGCATGGCAGCCGCCCACATTCATCATAGCTGCATCAAATCTTGTGACAGTGTGTCCTTTTGCCTGTGCAGCTTTGATAAACGCATCCGTCATGGCAAAACTGTTCCCTGCTTTCCGGGGACTTCCTGTAATTACAACAATTTTTTTACTCATCTTTTTTCCTCCTGTTATTATAAAATCTGGCTGGTTTGATTTGGAATGAGAATTGACTTTCTGTATTCCTGATACTATAATCATAGCAAGTGTAAAATAGAAAACAAGTACGCACATGAAAGTGCGGTACTTACATTACAGTACAATACTTACCAAAAGGAGAGTGTAAAATGGGAAAGCGATGCATATCAAACGAATGTCTCAGCACGACCGGTTTCAGCTATACGTTATCTTTGATTAATGGAAAATATAAGATGACAATTCTTTATACTTTGATGGAGTTTGGTGTGGTTCGGTTTAATGAAATGAAAAAATATATTGGAGGAATCTCCTATAAGACACTCAGCTCCACACTGAAGGAACTGGAGGCAGATCAGCTTGTCCACAGGGAGGAGTACCCGCAGATCCCGCCGAAGGTGGAGTACAACCTGACAGAGCGGGGCAAGTCGTTGATCCCGATTCTGGATGGGATGTGTGAGTGGGGAGACCAAAATCGTTTATAAGGAAACGGCCGGTCAGAGTCATTCTAAAGAAAATGCTCATCATGCTAAAATGAAGTGTGAGGAGGGGTAGGGTGAAATCTATTTATTTAAAAACGCCGGAAGTGGAGGAGCTTTATTATAGACAAAAATGGATGATGGATCCGGAAACGATGTCATATAATGCAGGATATGATATGGAAATGGAGGGCTATGATAAAGTGTCTGGAACAATCTGCAAAACAGATGAGCAGATGCAGGAGTGGTATAAAAAATGGACGAAGTCTCACAATAGATATATTTCATATATTTATGATGCAGAGATGAAAATACCGGTGGGCGAAGTATATTTTCAGAATGATGAAAATAGCAGGGAATACGAAATTGGAATTGTAATTGCTTCCCAATACAGGGGTAAAGGTTATGCATATCCAGCACTGTTAAGTCTGCAAAAAGTAGCTTTTGAAGAAAACGAGGCGGAGATACTGTCTGACTGGTTCCCGGAGGATCGTTTCGAAGCCGTAAAGTTGTTTCGGAAAGCGGGCTTTCTTCCAATAGATATCAGGAGAAAGGAACTCGTTTTCGGGCAGGAAAAAGAAGCGGTGAAATATTTACTGACGAAGGAGCAATATGAGCAAAGAAAGATGAAGTAGGAAATTTGATGCGAAAATCGCATCCTTCCTCTTGACTTTGAAAAACATAGTTGTTATATTATAAATAGAACAGATGACAAGATGCCCCGGATGAATCCGGGGTATTTTCAAAGAAGATAGATAAAAGGATTGTTTTCAAAGCGGAGAGGGTGAGATTATGGCAGCAAAGAGAGATTACTATGATGTACTTGGTGTCAGCAGAAATGCAGATGCATCAACAATTAAAAAAGCATACAGGAAACTTGCAAAGAAATATCATCCGGATACGAACCAGGGAGATGCCCGGGCAGAGCAGATGTTTAAAGAGGTAAATGAGGCTTATGATGTACTGGGAGATCCGGAGAAGAAGAAGATGTACGACCAGTTCGGCCATGTAGCATTTGATCAGAACGCGCAGGGAGCCGGGCGGGGCTTCAGTGGTTTTGGAGGTTTCGGCGGTCAGAACGGCGGCTACCGGGAGTTCCATTTCGAAGGCGGAAATATGGATGATCTTTTCGGAGATATCTTTGGAGGTATGTTCGGCGGAAGCGGCAGCAGAAGTAATAGCGGATTCAGTGGCTTCCACAGCCAGGGATTTGGAGGCCGTTCCTATCAGAGCAGAGGACAGGATATCCATACAGAGATTTCGGTCAGCTTTGATGAAGCCGCATTTGGATGCGATAAGATAATCCGGCTTCAGAAAGAGGACGGTTCCATTCAGACGCTGCAGGTACACATTCCGGAAGGAATGGAGGACGGCAAGAGCATCCGGCTTCGCGGCAAGGGAGCACCGGGAACGGGCGGCGGCCAGCCGGGAGATCTGTTTATGAAGGTTCATGTAGGAACACGTCCGGGATTTGAACGGAAGGGATCCGATATTTATACAACGGTTCAGGTGCCGTTTACCACAGCGGTTTTCGGCGGAGAAGTTATGGTGGAGACCCTGACAGGGCGTGTGCTCTGCAAAATCCGGAAGGGAACCCAGTCCGGTTCCAGGATCCGGCTGAAAGGAAAAGGTGTTGCTTCCATGAACCAGCCGTCCGTACACGGTGATCAGTATGTGACGGTACAGATCCAGGTTCCGACGTCCTTAAGTCCGGAGGCGGAGCAGAAGCTTCGGGAATATGAGGCGGCCTGTAAAGGCGGGAGGAGAAGAGGAAACTCCGCGGCATAAAGCCTGATGATAACCGGCAAATGAAAATCTGATTATGAATAAAAGGGGAAACCGCCTCCTTCCTTCTTGCAAGGGGAGCAGGGAAGGATTATACTGAATAAATCAGAGTAAGGAGGCGGCAGATTTGAAAGACTGTTTATTTGAAAACGGAATTATTTTTACATCGGACGACACAAACCTTTATGCAGATGCCATACTTGTCTCGAACGGAATGATCCAATGGATCGGAAAGAAGGAGAATATTCCGGACGGGAATTATGAGCATGTGGATCTGAAAGGGGCTTGTGTCGTTCCTGGTTTTGTGGACGCGCATATGCATCCGGTGATGCTGGCAGATTTCAGCAAGAAGATTTCCGCCCTTCCGCCGGAAGTCCATTCGATTGAGGAATTAAAGGAGAAGATCCGTCAGGTGCGGGAGACGCAGCAGCCGGGTGAATGGATTGAAGGATGGGGATACGATGAAGGTAAGTTTGAGGAGAAACGTTCGTTGAACCGTTATGATCTGGATCAGGGATGCAGCGATTCTCCGGTTTCCATCACAAGAACATGCGGACATATCCGCTGCGTGAACAGCAAAGCTCTGGAGATTGCCGGCATTACAAGGGATACGCCGGATCCGGAGGGCGGCGAGATCGAGCGGGATGCATCCGGCGAGCCGACCGGTGTTTTAAAAGAAAATGCAAGAAATCTGGTGCTTCCGTTCATACCGAAAGAGAGCCACGATGATAAGGTGCAGAATCTGGTGGATCTTGGAAATCTCCTGAAATCTCAGGGAATTGTGGCGGTCTGTGATATGGGAAATCTGGATAATGGCGACAATTTTCCGCTGTATCAGGAAGCAGCCAGGCGAGGATACTGCCAGGAGACGGCAATTTACTATATGTGGGATTATTTTGCGGACGATCCGGATTTTATCATTCCGGAAACACATCGGGATAAAAGCAGCCAGATTTTTGCGGCGGGACTTAAGCTGATTGGAGATGGAAGCGTCTCAGGAAGAACGGCCTGGATGGATAAGCCGTATCTTGGGACAACGGATGAATATGGAATTTCTACCTGTTCGGATTCATTGATGGAATCGGCCGTTGCTTTCTGTAAGAAGTATCATTGCCAGCTTTCCATGCACGCGATGGGAGGAAGCGCCATCAGCCGTGTTGTAGACCGGGCATACCGGGAAGAGAACTGGATGGAAGACGACACTCCGTATGTACGGGTGGAGCACATCACAGACCCGGCGACAGACAGTATCCGAAAGGCGGCGGAAAAAGGAATGTTCTTTGTGACACAGCCGATTTTTATGTACGCGGAGATCGAAAGCTATCTCACCAATCTGGGAGAAGCGTGGATGAAAACGTGTTATCCGGTCCGGACTATGCTGGATCAGGGAGTGCAGCTCTGTTTTTCCACGGATGCTCCGGCCACATCCTGGGCAGTACCGTCCGACCCGTTCCCGTGCCTGAAAGCAGCGGTGACACGGCGGGCCTATGACGATACCGACTGCGGACAGGACCAGAGGGTGGATATCGAGACGGCAGTGAAACTGTATACAAGAGAATCCGCAAAGGCAGCAGGATTCCAGAAAATCGGGCAGTTAAAAGAAGGATATAAGGCGCACTTTGCGGTGTTAGACCGGAATCTGTTTGCAGTTCCGACGGAGGAGATTGACCAGGTCAAAGTGGAGACCCTCTATATAAATGGCAAGCGCGAATATCAACGGTAAATGATTAAAAAAGAAAAAGCTGAGGCGGCGGATTGTTTTGCAGAAAATTTCTGCAGATAGATCAACCAGCCTCAGCTTTTTGCTGTTTTACAGGCGGTTTTATGATAGAATGGGAAACAGAAATAGATAAAATGATGAGAGGTAAGACATGGAAAGACAGGAATACACATGCAGTCTGCAGCAGAAAGGGTGCGGAGGCTGCCCGCTTCTTTCGCTGCCCTATGAGGAGCAGCTACGGAAAAAACAGAAAGCGATGAAAAAGCTGATGGGAAATTTCGGCAAGGTGCGCCCGGTGATCGGGATGGAGAATCCATGGCATTATCGGAATAAAGCGATTTCTACCTTCGCGGAGGGGCCGGGGCGACAGTTGATCAGCGGAATTTATGCCCGCGGAAGCCACTATGTGATTCCGGTCAAGACATGCCTTCTGCATCATCCGGCACTGGATGGGGCCGTGCGCGCAGTACGGAAAGCGGCAAGACTCTGTAAATACAAGCCGTACGATGAGGACAGAAAGACAGGACTGATCCGCCATGTACTCGTTCGCCACAGCCTTCTGACAGATGAAGTGCTGGTGGTACTTATTACAGCTTCCCCGATTCTTCCGGGTGCAAAGGCCTTTGTCAAAAAGGTACGGGAACTCTGCCCGAACGTCACGACCATTGTCCAGAATATCAATGCAAGATCCACCAGTGCAGTTCTTGGATTTTCCGAGAAGATTCTGTATGGAAAAGGGTATATTGTCGATGAATTGTGCGGAATCTGTTTCCGGATTGCTGCATCCAGCTTTTACCAGATCAATCCGGTTCAGACGGAAATCCTGTACCGGACAGCTATCGAGGCGGCCGGGCTTGACGGTACCCGGACTGTTCTGGACGCCTACTGCGGAGTCGGGACCATCGGACTTGCGGCGGCTCCTCACGCAAAGCATGTCCTGGGAGTCGAGAAAAACGGAAGTGCCGTCAGATGCGCTATTCAGAATGCAAAAGACAACGGAATTCAGAATGCCCGTTTTCTGAACGAAGATGCAACCAAGGCTATTCAGAAGATGGCGGCAAGAGGTGAAAAGGTAGATGTCGTATTTATGGATCCGCCGCGGGCGGGCAGCACACCGGAATTTCTGGATGCTGTCAGCCGTATGAGCCCGGAAAAGCTCGTCTACATTTCCTGCAATCCGGAAACCCAGAAGCGGGATCTGGAGATCCTGAAGAAAAAAGGATGGGGAGTCCGGATGATTCAGCCGGTGGATTTATTTCCACATACGGAGCATATAGAAAACATTGTGGTTTTGGGACGGAAACAGTAATAAACAGGAGAAAGTTATGATAGAAATTAAAGAGTATTCAATCTATGACGAAGAGGAAATTCTGGCATTATATTCCAGTGTTGGATGGACTGCATATACGGATCGGCCGGATACATTAAAAAATGGGTTTGAAAACTCATTGTTATGTCTGGCAGCATATGAAGGCGGTCAGATAGTAGGAATTGTGCGTGTAGTCGGTGATGGCTATACAATTATCTTTATACAGGATATTTTAGTAAATCCAGAATACCAGAGAAAAGGAATCGGGACACTGCTGGTGCAAAGTGTCCTGGAACGTTTTGATAAAGTCCGGCAGATTGAATTAACGACGGATGAAATGCCATCTACACTTGCGTTTTATGAATCACTGGGATTCAGAAAAATGTCGGAAATCGGATGCTGCGGGCTTATAAAGATTCAAAGAGAACCTTAAAAGAAATTGATATTGTTGCAGTTTTTTGCTGCATGGATCCTTATACGGAGCATATTGGCCTGAAGGGTAGTAGCTTATATATTGCTCAGATAAAGTAGAAATGTGGCATTATTGAGAGAGGGAAACAGTAGAGCTGCAGATGATTCTGATATGATTGGAGAGAAAGATATATTATTAAAGAAGCAGGCAATCGAGAAGGCAACAAAAGAGTATAGGAAATACCAGGTACAGAATCTGTCGCCAGTTGAAGAGGAATATTTGGCAAGTATTAAAAATATTCAAAGCATAGTAAAGAAAAAAGAAATCATTGATAAAACTGAGTAGATAGTTACAAGGATATGGTTTATAATAATTCGAGGCATTAACGGGACAGAATTGGTGGAACTGGTATTAAAATATTATAAAGATTTGAATGAAAAGCATCGATTTCCCAAACCTGCACATACTATCTCCGAGGTGGTTGTATGAGTAAAAAGCAGAAAGAACAACAGGAAAGACAGAAAAATCTGAATCAGTTCAACAGTATCACGCAGAAGGTGAAGCCGGAAAATCAGAATCAGGGACATAATGTCCGGGATGAGGCGGTGGAACCGAAGAAGAGACAGATGTAGGCATCCGAAAGGGTGCCTTTTTCAGTAAGTTAAGGGCATGTAAAATAATGAAAAGATGAGATGCAACGCTGGAAAAACGAAAGCGGCAGGTGTAAAATACATATATGGGATTTTAAGGGGAGAAATGAATATAGCAGGGAAGGAGGAATTATTCATTACCAAAAGAGGTTGAGAATACAGTTTTATTGCTGTAAATAATGTAAATATTACGGAGGAATGAGAAATGGGAAAAAAATCTGTGAAATTGACAACAGCGGTGACGGCCGCAGTACTTCTTTCTTCATCTGTGATGGCACAGGATGTAGCTACAGCAGCAGATGCAGGACAGATTGACGCACAGGAGGATAAGCAGGTAAAAGGGACTGCAGAAAAGAAAAAGGCAGCTCCGGCCAGTCTGGATGAAGCAAAAGAAAATCTGAATATCGCTAAAGAGCAGGAAGAAAAAACTGCTTCTGAAGAAAAGCAGGCATCGGAAGCCTACGAAGCAGCGAAGAAAGAAGAAAGTGAAGCGGCACAGGCAGCGGCAGAAGCGGTTGCCAAGGCAGAGGAAGCGAAAAAGGAAGCAGAGCAGGCATTTCAGGAAGCAGTAGCAGAAGCGGAACAGGCAGAGGCCGAAGCTCAGGATACTTTTGACCAGAAGCAGGTAGAACAGATGCAGGCCGCAGTCAATACGCAGGAAAAGAGCCAGGCGTATACAGATAGTCAGGAGCTTAGTAAAGAAGCGCAGGAGTATCTGGAAGAGGTACAGGAAAAAGTTACTGTGACGGAAGAAGAGGTCCAGCAAAAGCAGGAGGCTCTGGAAGCATCACAGGCAGATTTAACGGAAAAAGAGGGAGCCGTACAGGAAGCACAGGAAAACCTGGAGCAGATTAATGGACAGATCAGCAGTTCAGAAGCTGCGATTGAGACAGCGAAAGCTAACATCGTAAAGGCCCAGGAAGCAAAAGCCCAGGCAGAGCAGGATATTGTAGAAGCACAGGCAGCTCTGGAACAGGCAACAGCAGTTTATGAGCAGGCAGAAGCAGAAGCCGCAGAAGGTTCTCCAGAATACAAGGCTGCATTGGAAAAGGTGGAGCAGGCGAAGGCTGCGTTAAGTGAAGCACAGACTGTGCAGGCAGAGAAACAGGCAGCTTTGGATACGGCAAATGCAGTTCTGGCACAGGCACAAAGTGCCGCAGAGAGTGCGCAGACAGATGTGGATCAGGCTCAGAAAGAGATTGAGATTGCACAGGCAGAAGGGGCCGTGGCAGCAGCACAGGAAAGTCTTGCGGCAGCAGTACAGACAGAGCAGCAGGCACAGTCTGCATTAAATTCAGCACAGAGTGAACTGAATGCGGCACAGACGATAAAAGATCAGAAAGATGCTGTACTGACTCAGAAAACGCAGGAGAAAGCAAACGCAGAAGCAGCTCTTGAGAAGGCAAAACAGGAAAAAACAGCGGCAGAGCAGGCGGAAGCAGCCAGCAAAGAAACGCTTCAGGAAGCGCAGAAAGCAAAGACAGCTGCAGAAAATTCAGTTGCGTCTGCACAGACAGCCAAAAACAGTGCGGATACACAGGCGGAAGCAGCAAGAAAACAGGTGGAAGAAAAACAGGCAGCGGTTGACGCAGCCCAGAAAGCTTATGATGAGGCAAAAAAAGCAAGTGACAATGCAGAAGCCCAGATTGCGAAAGGATCGTTTGGATTCTTTGAGGAAATGGGGGCAGAGGAAGCGCTGGATGCATTGAATAATGCCTATTATAAAGATGGTACAGAACAGGGAAATGTAAGAGATGCCACATCTTTAGAAAACATGAAAACGGCATTGGAGTGGATTAAAGAATGTAATGAACTCAGAAAATCGCATGGTCTTTCTGAACTTATGGTAAGTGATAGATTGATGGCTATTTCTCAATCTAATACAAATGCATCGGCATATATTCTCAATCATACACATCAATTTGGAGTTGGCGAAAACCTTGCATGGGGTTACCAAAATCCATTTGATGGATGGTATACAGAAGAAAAAAAACTGTATGATTCTGGAGTTACTGATTTTTCGGAGGTGGGACATTATTTGAATATTATCGATTCGGATTATGTTGCTACAGGATTTGCAGTAAATCAGTATAGTGGTTTGGGCGTGGCGCATGGACAGGTATTTGCTTTATCAGGTAGTTCCAATATTGGTAACGCCATGTCTCTCGAAGACTATACCAACCGTTTCATGAAATACTATGACGGTCTGATGAATGCTCCGCAGATCGCAGAGGAGGCAGCAAAGAAGCTGGAAGAGGCGAAGAATGCACTTGCATCTGCGCAGACTACATATGAGGCTGCACAGAAAAAGGCGGCCGAGGCAGCTACAGTCCTTCGGCAGAAACAACAGGCAAATACTCAGGCAGCCCGGAAAGTAACATCAGCTCAAAATGAAGTTAAGGCTGCAGAACAGACAACAGCTCAGAAAGTTGCAGCTGTGACATCAGCATCAGCAAAAGTAACATCAGTATCACAGGCGGTGCAGAGCGCAAAGGCAGAAGTAAACGCAGCACAGCGGACACTTTCTGACAAGCAGCAGGCATACCAGACTGCAAAAGCCTCTCAGGAGCAGGCAGCGCAGAAGAAAGAAGAGCAGGAGACAAATCTTAAGCAGAAACGTCAGGCATACAGAGCACTTGCAGGCAAAGAAATTGGTGAGACAAATGCTGAGACAGCAGCAGCGCACTTACAGACAGCGCAACGGAATTATCAGACAGTATCAGCGGTCCTTAGGACAGCTAATGAAAAACTGAGTACGGCAAAGACAGAAGCTGAATCAAAAGAGACAGATCTGAAGTCTGCGCAGAGTGTGACAGCAGCGAAAGAGGCAGCCCTCACACAGACAGAACAGGAAAGAGACGAAATAGAAGCTGTTGTGGCCGCAGATCTTGCTGAAAAACGACAGGCAGTAGAAGATTGTAAAGTAGATCTGCAAACAGCACAGCAGGATAAGACAGACGCTGAAACAGATATTCAGACGAATACCGAAGCACAGAAAGATGCTGAATCACAGCTGACATCATTAAGAGAAAACAAACCTGAAGCAGAAGCAGCTGTTGCTGTGGCAGAAGAAGCACGCAAAGAGAGCGAAGGAAAAGTTGCGGAAGCACAGAAGACATATCAGGATGCCGTAGATGCTATTACACCACTTCGCGAGGCAAAGACAGCATACAATACAGCTCTTGCTGAAGAGGCGAAAGCTAAAGAAAACTATGAAAAGGCTGTAGAAGAAGAGGCAAAGGCAGTTCAGGCTGTTGCTGATGCAAAAGCAGCACTGGAACAGGCATCAGCAAAGAGAGCAGAGGCTGACGGGCTGTCTTTGACAGAAGCAATGAAGACATCGGTAGAAGGTGAGAATTTTTCTTATCTGAATGCATATGTAGATGAGGTGAAATCGACCGAAAAACAGGTTGAGGAAGCTGAGGCTGTACATGAAGATAAGAAAGCTGCACTTGCAGAGGCAAAAAATACATATGATCTGGCAAAACTGGCTTATGCGGAAGCTGTTGTTGATCTTGAAGACGCACAGGAAAGTTATGATCAGTTTTTGAAAACTTCTTCGGAGCAGAACGAAGAAAATACTCAAAAAACAGAAGCAGATCAGAAGAAAACAGATCAAAGAGAAACTGTTAAAACCGGAGATCCGGCAGAACCAGCGGTTTATACAGCAGCAGGGATGGGTGCATTGGCAGCAGCACTTGCAGCGTGGAAGAAAAAACACAGTTAATTAATAATGCACCGGACAGGCAGTAATTTAAACTAAATAAAAAAGGCCATTTACAGACGGAGATCATTGATCCGGTAAATGGCCTTTTGGTGTATAATGGATTGAGAAATTGTAGAAAAGCAGAAACTGAAACGGAGACTTATTATGCGAAGAGAACTTGGAATTGCAAGATGCGGGCTTGCCTGCTGTATTTGCTCAGAAAATCAGAATTGTGCCGGATGTAATGCGGATACCTGTCCGGACAAGGACTGGTGTGAGAATCGAAAATGCACAATGGAAAAGGGAATCGGCCATTGCTATGAATGCAAAATTGACTGCCGGAAAGGAATTTTGACGAAGATCAAGCCCTATGCGTTCACGCTGTTTGCCAGACGTTATGGCGAGAATGCGCTGCTGGACTGTCTGGAGCGGAATGAACAAAATGGGATTATCTATCACCGGGAAGGCATCAACGGTGATTACGATGAGTTTGACGATGTGGAGGAACTGATCCATTTTATACAGACAGGAAGACGAACGAGAGAGGAAGCAGGAATTCCATCCATGAATGAGGCGCGATCCCTGCTGGAAGAGGGCGGCAGGATGAATCCGGGACCATGGATCCGACACAGCAAATATGTAGCAGAGGCCGCAGGAAAAATTGCGGCCGAGTGCGAAGGGCTGGATGAGGAAACGGCCTATATTTGTGGTCTGCTTCATGACATTGGACGGCGGTTCGGGGTCAGTTATCTGGCGCATGTCTATGACGGATATACGTTTTTGATGGAGCGTGGCTATGAGAAAGCCGCAAGGACGGCGCTTTCCCATTCGTTCAACCGGAAAAAGATGGAAGATTATATTGGAAAGTTCGACATATCAGAAGAAAAGCAGGAAGAGCTGAAGAACCTGCTGGATGCAATGGAATACGATGAATACGACTATCTGATTCAGCTCTGTGATTCCATTGCTGTGGCCGACGGGATTGTATCTCTGGAAGAGCGGATGAATGATGTGAAAAGCCGTTACGGTTATTATCCGCAGGATAAATGGGACAGAAATATGGCGCTGAAGGAATATTTTGAGAAAAAGATGGGAAAAGATCTGTACACGGTTGTGCCGATGAAAAGCACACCGGAACATTGAGAAAAAGATTGATGGTTGCGGATTGACAATGCCTGTCAACCAAAGATATGATTTAGCTACATGAACGGTGCACTGATTCATTTAAGAAATCTTTGGAGGGATTCAGAATGAATGGATTAAAATATATCAGGGTTCGGTGCAATCTGTCACTAAATGATCTGGCAGAGTGTATTGGCGTTACAAGACAGGCATTAAGCGCGTGGGAGAACGGGAAAAAAGAAATACCGGAACAAAGGAAAGAGAAGCTTTCAGAGTTTTTCGGGATTGACCAAAGATATTTTGGAGAAATATCAGAAGAGGAAAAGATCACTTTGCTTGAAAAGGCGATGTTCCGCTATGATCATAACGGCAGGGAGAGCTATCGGTATAAACCGCAGGATAAGGACGGGAAAAATCAGCATATATATTTTCTGCCGGATACCCGGATCAGCATGGATGAAAAATATGTACTGGCGCAGAAAAGGAAACAGGAAATTCTGGAAAAGGCAGACGATATAATCAAATGGGCCGATCATGCGGGGAGTATAGCATCACAAATTGCATGCATCAACCGTGGATGCAGCATTTATGGAATGACCAATGATCTGATGGAAATGATACGGAATATGGAAAAAATGATTTTGAAAATGCCGTTTTATTATGAGTTGATGAGTGTGTGGAAGGCAATGCTTCTGGCATACGGGCTTATGGAACAAGAAGAGATTTCCGGCGGCGCACCATCAGAAGCCCATGGGGGTGAAGACCCGGAATGGATTATCCGGCTGGCCGAAGAGATCCGGAAACACTGGGATGCGGAGCGGAGTTATCATGAAAACTGTGAAGAAGAGAGGAGAAAACAACAAAGAAAAGAGAAGGAAAACAAGGAACAGTTGAAAGGGAAGGATCAGATTACGAGGGCAGAAGAGCAGAACAGACAATTCAGAGAGAAGTGCTCAGAGAGCGGGAAAGAAGCCGTCCTGGTGAGTAGTGCTTCTGACCATCACGATTAATATCACTTGACAAAAGGGATAGAGTGTGATTTGATAGTAACAGAAAACAAAAGAATAATTATGGGCAAAACCTTCGAAAGATGGCGACGCAAAACTATAGGGTCTAATCCATAGTAATATGAGAATGACAGCCAGTTGCAGTATTATCAAATGTACCGAATTTCCCCCGATATGTATTGTGCAACGGATAAAGCAGATGTTTTATCCGTTTTTTGTTACCTTTTATTCCGGGTTTTCAAAAGCATTCTTTTGCAGGATGCTGCAGAAGAAAATACAAAGGAAGAAGGAGAAGAGTCATGTCAAAACATTTACCTTTGTCCGTGCGGGTTCCGATTGAGAGCGACAATCCAGGCATCTGCAGGGACGAAGAGGCATGTATCAGATGCGGGATGTGCAGGGACGTGTGTACGAATATAATTGGGGTACACGGTACGTACACACTGGAAGAAACCGGGGATACGGCGATCTGTATCCACTGTGGCCAGTGCGCCAATGTCTGCCCGACCGCAAGTATCACGGAGGTATATGAATATCAGGCGGTGAGAGCGGCTATTGCAGATCCGGACAAAGTGGTTATTGTCAGTACCTCACCGTCGGTCAGAGTCGCATTGGGAGAAGAATTCGGCATGAAGCCGGGCGATTTTGTCCAGGGGAAAATGGTTGCTCTTTTGCGGGCGCTTGGAGCGGACTATGTGCTGGATACGAATTTTGCGGCGGATCTTACCATCATGGAAGAAGCGGCCGAACTGCTGGAAAGGATCACAAAAAAGAAGGCGCTGTTTCCACAGTTTACAAGTTGCTGCCCGGCCTGGGTCAAGTTTGCGGAAACCTATTATCCGGAGCTGCTGACGAATCTTTCTACGGCAAAAAGCCCGATCGGGATGCAGGGACCGACAATCAAAACGTACTTTGCTCAGAAGATGGGAATTGATCCAAAAGAGATTGTGAATGTAGCCTTGACGCCGTGTACAGCCAAGAAGTTTGAAATCCGCAGACCGGAAATGAATGCGGCCGGAAAACAGCTTGGAGAGCCGGCCATGCGGGACATGGATCATGTTGTGACGACCCGTGAGCTGGCACGATGGGCAAAGGAAGAGGGGATCGATTTTGCAAAACTGGAGGAAAGCAAATACGATTTTCTGATGGGAGAAGCATCCGGCGCCGGTGTGATTTTCGGAAATACCGGAGGGGTGATGGAGGCCGCGCTTAGGACTGCATATTATAGTCTTACCGGGGAAAATGCGCCAAAGGAGTTCTATCAGTTAGAGCCGGTGAGAGGATATGAGGGCATCAGGGAAGCGAGTCTTGATATTGCCGGAACACAGTTGAATGTTGCCGTTGTGCACGGCACACAAAATGCAAGGAAGATGATCGAACGCCTGAAAGAGGGGAAGAAAGATTATCACTTTATCGAGGTGATGGCCTGCCCGGGAGGCTGTATCGGCGGAGGCGGACAGCCGCGCAATCTGGAGGTGGATGCCGATCAGACGAGAAAAGCAAGGATAGCGGGGCTCTACAGCCGGGATGAGCAGATGACGCTGCGGTTCAGTCACGAGAATCCGGAAATCAAAAAACTTTATGAAGAATTTTACGGTACACCGCTAAGCAGGCTGGCTGAGAAGATGCTTCATACTTCCTACATCAGCAGAGCAGAAGATTTAACGAAACATGGAAACGAACAAGAGACGGAAGAAAGAAACGAGGAAAACACAATGACAAAATGGAAATGTAAGATCTGTGGTTATATTTATGAAGGAGAGACTCTGCCGGAAGACTTTGTATGTCCGATCTGCAAACAGCCGGCATCCTCTTTTGAAAAGATAGAGGAAATACCGGCGGCAGGAACTTCTCCGTATGCCGGAACAAAGACAGAAAAGAATCTTCAGGAAGCATTCTCAGGGGAAAGCCAGGCAAGAAATAAATACACCTTTTTTGCGCAGGTTGCACAGAGAGAAGGATATGAGCAGATAGCGGAATTATTCCTCCAGACAGCCCGCAACGAACAGGAACATGCCCGCCTGTGGTATCAGGAATTAGGACACATCGGGACAAGTAAAGAAAACCTGCTGACAGCCGCAGCAGGAGAAAATTATGAGTGGACCGATATGTATGGGCGCATGGCGAAAGATGCCGAGGAAGAAGGTTTTCATGATCTTGCAGAACGGTTCCGGAGAGTAGGCGCGATCGAAAAACGTCATGAGGAACGTTACAGACAGCTTCTGGAGAATCTTGAAAAAGGACAGGTATTTGAGAAAATCGAAGAAACTGTATGGGAATGCCGCGTGTGTGGACACATCCATGTAGGAACAAAAGCTCCGGATGTATGCCCGGTATGCAGCTACAGCCAGTCCTACTTTGAAGTGCATAAAAAGAACTACTAATATGTAAAAATAAAGCTGGAAGAAACCAGTCCTTTTGAAAGGCACGGTTTCTTCCAGCTTTTGTGCAAATAGAGAGTAATGAAGTTACTTAAGCAATGGTCTGAACTCCTGTTACTTCATATCCTTCTTCTGTAACAGCGGCAGTGAGCTTTTCATCTGTAACGGATTCCGGTACACAGACAGTTGCTGTCTTGTCTTCCAGGCTGACAACAACATCCGTTGCGCCCTCGATTGCTTCAAGAGCTTTCTTTACGTGCTTTACGCAGTTCTGGCACATCATTCCTTCTACTGAGAGTTGTTTTTTCATTGTAATACCTCCTGAATTTTGTTTCGTTTTATTTTGACAGCAGTCTTCTTGCGGGAGGGCTTCCCTGGCGGAAGGCTCTTCGGAAGAGACGTGTTCTGCTATCGTCGTGTGTGTAACAGTAAACGGCTTTGTCTCTGTCTCCGTATTGGCGGAAGCGGCAGCGGATCCGTGTTTCGGCTTGAAGAAGCGCAGGCGGAGTGCATTGCTTACGACAAAGACGGAACTGAAGCTCATGGCGAGAGCCGCAACCATCGGATTCATCTTCAGACCAAAGGCGGTGTAGAAGCATCCGGCAGCAACAGGGATACAGATTGCATTGTAGAAAAAGGCCCAGAACAGGTTTTCCTTGATGTTGCGGATGGTCGCTTTGCTCAGTTCGATGGCGCCTGCTACATCCAGCAGGTCGTTCTTCATCAGGACAATGTCAGCGGATTCCATGGCGATGTCAGTACCTGCGCCGATGGCGATTCCGACATCTGCTCTGGCAAGGGCCGGAGCATCGTTGATTCCATCACCGACCATGGCGGTTTTTTTGCCGCTTTCCTGAATCCGGCGGATTTCTTCTTCCTTATCCTGAGGGAGCACTTCGGCGATAACTCGGTCCACACCGACCTGCCGGCGGATTGCTTCGGCAGTCTTTTTGTGGTCTCCGGTCAGCATGACGACTTCAATTCCCATGGCCTGAAGCTCTTTGACAGCCTGACGGCTTGTCGGTTTTACGACATCGGCTACAGCGATCATGCCAAGAAGCCGTCTGCCTTCGGCAAAGTATAACGGTGTCTTGCCGTCGGATGCCATTTTATCCTGTAACTGCTCCAGTGCCGGATCATGGATGGAAAAGGCGTCCATCATCTTCTGGTTGCCGGCCAGATATTCTACGCCGTCGATTGTTCCCTTGATGCCCTGCCCCGGTATCTGCTGAAAGTTCTGTACTGCAAGATACGCGATCTGGTGGTTTTCTGCTTCCTCGACAATCGCATGTCCAAGTGGATGCTCAGAGAGCTTTTCCAGAGATGCAGCCACTTGAAGAAGTCGGGCTTCCGACACTTTCGGCTCGCAGACAATATCGGTCACCATCGGTTTTCCCTGGGTGATTGTACCCGTCTTATCCATGACAACCGTCTGGATCGAGTGGGCGGTTTCCAGCGCCTCTGCGGACTTGATCAGAATTCCGTTTGTGGCGCCGCGGCCGGTGCCGACCATGATTGCGGTCGGAGTCGCAAGTCCAAGCGCACATGGACAGGAGACAACCAGAACGGAAACGGCGATGGTCAGCGCAAATTCAAAGGATGCTCCCAGGATCATCCAGACAACAGCGGAAACAATGGCAATGGTAATGACAATCGGGACGAAAACGCCGGCTACCTTATCTGCAAGCTTTGCGATCGGAGCCTTGGAACTGGTCGCTTCATCCACGAGACGGATAATCTGTGCAAGAGCGGTTTCGTCCCCGACTTTGGTTGCCTGCATTTTGAAATATCCACTCTTATTGACAGTTGCGCCGATAACTTTATCTCCGGCCTGCTTGTCAACAGGAATACTTTCGCCTGTTATCGCAGATTCATCAATGGAGGCAGAGCCTTCCATCAGGATTCCGTCTACCGGGATGGATTCGCCGGCCTTTACAATCAGTATATCACCTTTTTCCAGTTCTTCCACCGGAATTGTGGATTCCACACCGTCACGGATGACGGTTGCGGTCTTCGGGGCAAGGTTCAGAAGCTTGTTGATGGCATCGGAAGTCCTGCCTTTTGCACGTGCCTCGAAAAACTTGCCGAGGGTGATCAGCGTCAGGATCGTGCCTGCACCCTCAAAGTACAGGTCGTGGGAAAATTGATGCACCATCGCGATATCCCCGTGTCCGAGACCGAATGAGATCTTGTACAATGCGTAGATGCCGTATGCGAGAGAAGCGCCGGATCCGAGAGCGATCAGGGAATCCATGTTCGGGGATCTGTGAATCAGTGTCTTAAACCCGACACGGTAGTATTTGAAGTTGATAAATACGACCGGAATCAGGAGTAGAAACAGGGTAAAGGCGTAGATCATGGAATTTTCCGTGCCAAGGAAAATATCCGGCAGCGGCCAGCCCATCATATGTCCCATGGAAAGATAAAACAGCGGGACCGTGAAGACAAAGGACCAGATCACCCTCCGTTTCATGCTTTCATATTCTTGCTTTGCGGCAATGGCAGATGCGGACTGCGCTGTTGCGGAAGATGCTTTCTTCTGCCCTCCAGTCTGTAAGGAAGCACCGTATCCGGCCTTCTCGACTGCCTGAATAATATCGGCTCCGGTCAAAGTCTGGTCATCGTAGTTGACGACCATGCTGTTTTTTAAGAGGTTGACCGAACACTCTTTCATGCCGGGAAGAGCCGAGACTGCTTTTTCCACACGGGAAGAGCAGGCAGCACAGCTCATGCCGGTCACATTGTATTTTTCCTGCATATCTATTCTCCTTTCTGGCCGCACGGCTGGAATAAAACCGCCGCATCACGACCATGTATATTTTATGAGGAAACGGATACACATATACGGGGTATGAGTATCTGTGTGGCTTTAGTATAATCCAAAACAAAAAGTTTGACTTGCCCAATCAGAAATAAAATTAGTCCAAATGGAAGAAGTAGAAAAACGGACAGACGTTTTCATACGTCTGTCCGCTTCTGCTGGATAAAATTTCCTTCTCTGTATTTTTTTCGATAACTGCTCGGTGTCAGATTGGTGAATTCTTTAAATGCCTTGGCGAATTTCCCCTGTGTTTCGTATCCTACTTTTGCAGCAATCTCGGCAATGCTATCGTCTGTCTGCTGCAGAAGTTCCATCGCCTTGCGGATCCGGAATTCTTTCATATAAGTTGCAATGGGCATTCCGTAAACGCCTTTAAAAATTTCTTTGAGCGAGGAAGTGTTGATCAGATACTGGCGGGACAGCTCTTCAATCGTATACCGGCGGTCCAGGTGTTCCGTAAGCTGATGATGGATCTCCTGCATCAGTGCGGCCTGCCGGGACTGGACCTGGGCAGGGGCCGAGATCTCCGGGGACAGGCGGTATAAATAGAGAAGCAGTTCCTGAACTTTCAATTTAAAATATGGCATGCGGAGCTGTTCCGGAAGTCCGTATAATGGGCGGAAAATGACGTCAATATCCGGCCCGGACGGAAGAACGGCCGGGGTCTCCGGCAGACAGAACCATCGATATAGAAGGTCCGGATCCAGCATTATGTCCCGTAAAATCGGAGGCATGTGCAAAGAAAGTTCTTTCAGATTGATAAAAATACTGATCCCTTCGCAGTAACCAAGCGGAAATGTCATAACAGAATCTGCACAGCAGTCTGTACTGTGCAGGGACAGATCCCCGCTTCCGAGGTAGACGGAGGTTCCGCTTTTGAAATTCCAACCGATTCGGCCGAAACGGCAGTGGGTAATTTCAAGAATATGACGGTTGGCACCATGCCGGAAAGAGACCTGATCTGCCAGAAACCAGTCGAGAGAAAGCAGGATGCCGGGAAATACAGGATAGATCTCCAGTTTCCCTTTTCCGGACGTCTGTGATTCGAACTGCTCTGTAAACAGGTTGCTTCCCTGATGATCATCCGTGTGCTGTTCAAGAACAAGGGAACCGTTTGGAATATCGCATAAAATAGATTCGATCTGAATGAATGGCTCATGTTTCATATTCTATTTCCCCTCTTTATGACTGGGTGAGGAAGAAGGACAGGAAATCTGGATCACCTGCTCGATCATGTGATGAAGCAGTTGAGCCTGTACCGTGTCGGCCGCTTTATAATAGACTTCTTTTCCTTCCCGCCGGCTGACAATCAGTCCGGTGATTTTTAACTGTTTCAGATGGTGGGAGACTGCCGGGCTGCTCATTTCTACAAGCGAGGAGATATTGATGACACATTCCTCGCAGTGGCATAAAAGCCAGAAAATCCGGATCCGGCTCTGATCGCTCATCTGTTTGAACAGATCCGCGACAATCTGAAAGTCTTCCGGATTTGGAATCTGATCCGGCATGTGTTCAAATGTCTGGCCGTGATCATGTGGTAAAGTTTTCATAAGCGATTCCTCCTTTGATGCTATTTTTACTATAACAGCATGAATGAAAGAAAACAAGGCAGAAGAAATTTCCGTGAAGAAGAAGGAATTTGCCCAAAAGGAAATAGATTTAGCCGGTTTGGAAGGGAATTTGAGATGATTATTGACCTGAAAGGAAGATATGCTATCATAAAGACAAACAATTAAACAGTTGTTTAATTAAGCAAGAGTAACAGAAAGGATGTAGAATCATGAAAAGAAGTTATAAGATCGAAGTAGACTGTGCGAACTGCGCAAATAAAATGGAAGCTGCGGCAAAGAAGACTCCGGGTGTAAAAGATGCTGTTGTTAATTTTATGCTGCTGAAGATGAATGTTGAGTTTGAAGATGGACAGAATCCGAAGGAAGTGATGCAGGAAGTCCTCAAAAACTGCAAAAAGGTAGAGGCTGACTGTGAGATCTTTCTTTAAAATGTTCGTTTTTGAATAAGTGCACCGTAGATTTACAAGAAAGATTCTGCGGTGCATTTCTTAAGAATAATATATGAATATATGAGCATATATAAAAATGAAAGAAGGGAATTACTATGACAAAAAAACAGAAAATCATGCTGGTGCGGATTTTGATTGCGGCCCTGCTTCTTGTCGGACTGAATTTTGTCCCGGCAGAAGGCTGGCTCCGGTTTGTACTGTACCTGATCCCGTATCTCGTGATCGGTTATGATATTTTACTGAAGGCATTCAAAGGGATCCGGAATGGCCAGGTGTTTGACGAGTGTTTCCTGATGGCAGTGGCAACGATCGGAGCCATTGCTCTGGCACTTTATGAAAGGAGCGGAGATTATACGGAGGCAATCGCCGTCATGCTCTTTTACCAGATCGGAGAGTGGTTCCAGAGCTATGCGGTTGGAAAGAGCCGGCGCAATATCAGCGAGCTGATGGATATCCGTCCGGATTACGCCAATATGGAAAGAGACGGAAAACTGGAAAAAGTAGATCCGTATGATGTAGAAATTGGAAGTACGATTGTAGTTCAGCCTGGAGAAAAGGTACCCCTTGACGGTATTATTGTAGAGGGGAACTCCACTTTAAATACCAGTGCGCTGACAGGAGAAAGTCTTCCAAAAGATGCGAAAGCAGGGGATGAGATTATCAGTGGATGTATTAACATGACAGGCGTTCTGAAAATCCGGACCACAAAAGAATTTGGAGAGTCTACGGTATCGAAGATTCTGGATCTGGTGGAGAATGCAAGTTCCCGGAAATCCCGTTCGGAAGATTTTATCTCCAGATTTGCCCGGGTCTATACGCCTGCGGTCTGCTATGCGGCACTGGCACTTGCGTTCCTGCCGCCGCTTGTCCGGATGCTTTTCATGGGGCTTCCGGCGGACTGGGGAACCTGGATCTACCGGGCGCTTACCTTCCTCGTCATCAGCTGTCCGTGTGCCCTTGTGATCAGTATTCCACTTAGCTTCTTCGCAGGAATCGGAGGGGCAGGTAATGCAGGGGTTCTCGTAAAGGGTTCCAATTATCTGGAAACGCTTTCCAGGACAAAGACGGTGGTCTTTGACAAGACAGGAACACTGACGAAGGGTGTCTTTGAAGTCAATGCCATTCATCACAATTCCATGGAGGAGGAAAAACTGCTCGAATATGCGGCTCTTGCGGAGAGTGCGTCTTCCCACCCGATCAGCAGGAGTCTGCAGAATGCTTACGGGAAACCGATCGACCGGTCCCGAGTAGAGGGCATTCAGGAGATCAGTGGAAACGGTGTGACGGCCCGTGTGGACGGTGTGGAAGTGGCGGCGGGAAATGACAAGCTCATGGAGCGTCTGGGAATTCCTTATCAGAACTGCCATCTGGCCGGAACGATTATCCATATGGCGGTAGACGGCGCGTATGCAGGTCATATCGTGATTTCGGATATTGTGAAGCCGCATGCCAAAGAGGCTGTACAGACATTGAAAAAAGCAGGGGTCACAAAAACAGTGATGCTGACCGGAGATGCTGCAAAAGTGGCGGATAAAGTAGCTGCAGAGCTTGGAATCGATATGGTTTACAGTGAACTGCTTCCTGCGGATAAGGTAAAAATAGTGGAAAAGCTTTTAAAGGAAAAACCGGAAAAATCGGCATTGGCATTTGTGGGCGACGGAATCAATGACGCCCCGGTTCTGGGACGTGCGGATATCGGAATCGCCATGGGAGCCATGGGATCGGATGCAGCGATCGAGGCGGCGGATGTAGTGCTGATGGATGATGATCCGATGAAGATTGCAAAGGCGATCCGGATATCCCGGAAATGCCTGCGGATTGTTTACCAGAATATTGTATTTGCCATCGGTATTAAGCTGATCTGCCTGCTTCTGGGAGCGGTAGGAATCGCAAATATGTGGCTGGCTATTTTTGCGGATGTCGGGGTTATGATTCTGGCAGTGCTGAATGCGATCCGGGCACTGTTCATAAAAAAGCTGTAAGCAGGGAACGCACAGCCTCGGCAACACCGTCGTGGTTGTTGGAGGAAACAACAACATCGGCCATGGATCTTAAGGCCGGTACGGCATTCCCCATCGCAAAGCGCAGTCCGGATGCCTGAAACATGGTGATATCATTTTCACCGTCACCGATGCAGGCAATCTCGTCCTTTGAGACGGAAAGATAATCTGCCAAGGTCGAAAGGGCAGTGCCCTTGGTGGCATTGGAGGAGTAAATTTCTGCATAATACGATGTGTGGGCAGAAGAAAGTTCAGGGAACTCAGACACAATGTGTCTGGTACGTTCCCTGGCTTTTTTTGTGAGAAGGAAAAACTGCAGCTCCTCCACGTCCGCGTGCCGGCTTCGGATAAATTCTGCAAGATCCGGCACCGCCTTTGCCTGGGAGGCGTCACGGCCATAGATCAGATGTCCGAAGAAAGGCAGAAGCTGACCCTGCAATAGATAATCATGGCGGATATGTGCCGCCATTTTCAGATCCGGCCCCTGGCAGGATTCAATAATTGTCGCCGCTGCTTCGTAAGGCATGAGAGCACGGAAGAGAGTCTTTCGTTCTTTCAGATCTACGGCAACAGCGCCGTTGGAGGAGATGACATAGCGGAACAGGCCCGTTTTCCTGAGCTGATGCGGAATACAGGAGAGCGCGCGTCCGGTAGTAGGGACAATCTCAATCCCCGATGTCCGGGCAAGGTATAACGCATCCATTGTCGTCGGACTGATTTTACTGTAGGAATTCAGACAGGTTCCGTCCATGTCAAGTGCAAGCAGTTTCATAATGTGTTTATCCTCCTTAGTCGGTTATTTATGATTATACTAGATATTATAGGAAAAATCCAAAAAGATTGTGGGAAATTTTTTTGGATGTTTTGCCTAAAAATAAAGAAATAAAATTATAATAAATGATGAAAAGAAAATTTATAGTGGACAAATGAAGCTGAAGCTGATAATATAGATACGTAAATGAAGTTTGTTATTACGTAATGGTAAGCAAGACTGTTTATAATACTGATGGACTGGTATTGTAGGCAGTTTTTTATTTTGCATCAAAGTACTTCGCTGTTTCGCCGCTTACCGGAAGGGATGAGAGCAAGTGAAAATTGTCAGAGTTCTAAACACGAACGCGGTCGTATCGACAGACCGGCAGGGAAAAGAAATCATCATCACCGGTGCCGGTATTGGATTTAAAAAGAAAAAAGGCGAGGAACTGGATAAATCTCTTGTAGAGAAGATTTACTGCCTGCAAAGTGAAGAAGATAATCACCGGCTTCAGCAGGTGGTTCGGGAGATTTCAGAGAAGTATCTGGAGACGGCCGGGAAAGTCGTGATTTCGGCGAGAAATGCGGGATTGAAAGTCCGGGATACTTTGTATGTAACGCTGACTGATCATATCAATTCCGCAGTCGAGCGTTATCAGAACGGGATCAGCCTGAAAAACATGATGCGTCATGAGATCAGAAAGTTTTATCCTCAGGAGTACCGGATCGGCTGTCAGGCAATTGAATGGATTGAGAAAAAGACAGGGATTGATCTTGGAGAAGATGAGGCAGGGTTTATCGCCATGCATATTGTATCTTCCGAGTTTGAGACAAGTGAAGTTTCGGATGTTCAGAAGATTACGGAACTGATCAATGCAATTATCAAGATTGTAAAAATGCATTTTAAAATTGATTTCGATGAGGATTCCGTATCCTATCAGAGATTTCTGACACATTTGAAGTTCTTTTCCGCCCGGGTTATGGACGGCGAAGTGTATCAGGACAGCATGGAGGAAATCTACCGTGCCATGGTAGTGCAGAACAGCCGGGCATATACCGGCGTGGAAAAAGTGGCACAGTTTATCGAAAAGCAGTACGGGTACAGGCTTAGTATTGATGAAGAGCTGTATCTGCTGATTCATATAAAAAGAATATTGGATGAACAACAAGAGTAGTTCACAGGTTTGTTATTATTCAGTTAAGCAAGACCTGACCGCAAAAAGAGCGTACATCCCGGGAATGTACGTGCTTTTGTGGTCAGGTCTTTGTATTTTCCGGGAAATTCCGGAGTTATCAAATATGATATGAAGAGGTGAAGACATGGATTACGCAAGTGTAGCCAAAAAAATCCTGCAGCGTGTAGGGGGAAAAGAAAATGTAATCAGTCTTGTACATTGTATGACAAGACTTCGATTCACACTGAAAGATGAGTCCATCGTAGATGATGAGGCGGTAAAAAAGACAAAAGGCGTTATGGGCGTCATGAAGAAGGCGGGCCAGTATCAGATCATTATTGGAAATGATGTAGCCAATGTATATGCAGAGCTCAATAAGCTTGGCAATTTCTCAAGTGAGGCTCCGAAAAAGGCGCCGGAGAAGAAAGAGAAAAAGAATGTGGTTTCCATGCTGATGGATACGATTTCCGGCATTATGGCTCCGGTTATTCCGGCCATCATCGGCGCGGCAATGATCAAGGTACTTTTAACGCTCCTTCCGATGATTGGAGTGCTGAGTACTGAAGGAGATACCTACAATCTGTTAAGTGTAATGGGTGACGGTGCATTCTTCTTTATGCCGGTGCTGATTGCGATTTCCGCATCCAAGAAATTCGGCACCAATATGTATTATGCGGCAAGTATCGCACTGATTATGCTGCATCCGAATTTTATTTCTCTGATGAGCGAGGCAAATGAAGCAGGCGAAATAGTAAAATTTCTGGGATTCATCCCGGTAACGTATGCATCTTATTCCTACTCGGTTATTCCGATTATCCTTGCGGTGTGGTCGCTGAAATATGTGGAAAAGCTGGTAGACAAGATTACTCCTGTGGTGACAAAGAACTTCTTAAAACCGATGCTGGTCGTACTGATTGAAGCACCGATTGCACTGATCGTGTTAGGACCTCTTGGGGCTATTTTCGGAAATGTATTGTCTGACGCGGTATACTTTGTTCACGACAAGCTTGGATTAATCGCAATCGGTATTGTAGCCGGTATCTATCCGTTTGTCGTGATGGCAGGAATGCACCATGCATTTACACCGATCAAGCTTGGAATGATCGCGACAACAGGATATGAAAACTTTATCTGTATCGGAGAACTCTGCTCCAACATGGCACAGGGTGCGGCGGCGCTTGCAGTATCCATCAAAAGTAAAAACAAAGATTTCAAACAGATTGCCGGTTCTTCCGCATTTTCCGCACTGTTTGCCGGAATTACGGAGCCTGCTCTTTACGGTGTAACACTTCGTCTGAAACGGCCGATGCTTGGCGCATGTATTGGAGCGGCTGTAGGAGGACTGTTCGGCGGATTCTTTCAGATGAAATGCTTTGGTATTGCAACACCGGCGATTGTAACGATTGTACAGTATGTAGAGGAAGACCGGGCATCCAGCCTTCTGATCGCAGCACTTACGATTCTCCTGACAGTTGTAGTGACATTTATTGCAACAATGATTATCGGATTTGAGGATATTGTGGATGAGGACGATGATCTGGATGAAGTGACAATGGAAGCGGATGTAAAAGAGGAAGCACTGGAAGAGAAACTCCTTGAAGAAGGAGAAGAAATTCACGTATCCAGCCCGATGCAGGGAGAATGTATTCCGCTGGAAGAGGTAAAAGATGCGACATTTTCACAGGGAATCCTCGGAAAAGGAACAGCGGTGATCCCGGAAAAAGGAGAAGTGAGAGCGCCGTTCGACGGCCGGATTGACGTGATGTTTGAGACTGGACATGCGGTTGGAATGACAAGTGAAGACGGGGTAGAACTTCTGATTCACGTTGGAATGGATACTGTAAATCTGGAAGGGAAATATTTCTACCCGAAAAAGTCATCCGGAGACAAGGTGAAAAAAGGAGAAGTGATTCTGGAATTTGACAAAGATGAAATTGTCAAGGCGGGATATGACATTACGACTCCGATTATCGTCTCCAACACAGATAAATTCAAAGACGTGGAGGCTGACGTGACCGGGCCGGTGAAAGAACTGGATGAGATTTTAGTAATTAAATAAGAAAAGAAAGCAGGAGGAAAGGCAATGGAACAGATGAAAGCAGCCGGATTTCCGGAAGGATTTTTATGGGGCAGCGCATCTGCCGCATACCAGATTGAAGGCGGCTGGCAGGAAGGCGGCAAAGGCGTAACAAACTGGGATACATTCGTACGTATTCCTGGAAAGACATTTAAAGCGACAACAGGCGATGTGGCGGTTGATCATTATCACAGATACAAAGAGGATATTGCATTGATGGCAGAAATGGGACTGAAGACCTACCGCTTTTCCATCTCCTGGGCAAGAATCTACCCGGAAGGAAAAGGGGAAGTTAATGAGGAAGGCGTTGCCTTTTATCAGAATATCATTGATGAATGTCTGAAATACCGGATCGAACCAATGGTGACGATCTACCACTGGGATCTTCCTCAGGCACTTGTGGACGCTTATCAGGGATGGGAAAGCCCGCAGATTATCGATGACTTTGTCAATTATGCAAAGACACTGTTCACACGATTTGGAGATAAAGTGAAATACTGGATTACACTGAATGAGCAGAATATTTTCACTTCCCTTGGATGGCTCACTGCACAGCATCCGCCTGGAAAATTTGATGACCAGAAAATGTTTTATCAGGTGAATCACCATGCTTTCATGGCTCATGCAAAAACTGTGCTTGCCTACCGGGAGATGGGCGGAAAAGGCGAGATCGGTGCAAGTTTTGCATACACCCCGTCCTATGCGCTGGATTGTAAACCCATCAATGCCATGGCAAAAGCAAATTACGATGATCTGAAAAATTACTGGTGGATGGATGTTTATGCATATGGACGTTATCCGATTGCTGCTCTTACTTATTTAAAAAAGAAAGGATTCGCACCGGACATGGCTGAAGGCGATGAGGAGATCTTAAGAAAGGCGGCTAAAGAGATCACCTTCATGGGCGTAAATTATTATCAGAGCTGTGTTTGTGAATACAATCCGATAGACGGTGTAACACCGTACGGAACGATGAATACAAGCGGTGTCAAAGGATCAGCTCAGGAAGTGGGAATTCAGGGAATCTATAAGAATCCGGCAAATCCATATCTTCTGACAACCGACTGGGACTGGAGCATTGATCCGTCCGGACTGTGGTTCTGCTGCCGTGAGATTACAAGCCGTTATGGACTTCCGATTATCATTTCCGAAAACGGACTTGGCGCATTTGACAAGAAAACGGAAGAAAATGAGATTCATGATGAGTACCGGATCTGCTATCTGAAAGAACATATCAAGGCACTGGGAGAAGCGATTGAAGAGGGATGTCAGGTTCTTGCATACTGCACCTGGTCCTTCACCGACCTCTTAAGCTGGCTGAACGGCTACCAGAAGCGATACGGATTCGTCTATGTGGACCGGGAAGAAGAGGAAGGCGGTACATTAAACCGCTATAAAAAAGACAGCTTTTACTGGTACCAGAATGTGATCCGGACAAACGGAGTGGAGCTCTTTAAAGAGTAACGCTTTTGGCATCTTGAAAGTGCTTTCAGGACATCCCCATGATTGACTTTTATATATGACAAGATTATAATAATATCAGCTAGATAAAAACATATTGAAAGTGGGGTATTAGCAATGGATCAAGCAAAATTAGGAAGAATCTTAACAAAGATGGAAGAGCAGGGAATGCCGCAGATGATCATTTCCGATCCTCCGACAATTTATTACTTAACAGGTAAGTGGATTCATCCGGGCGAAAGAATGTTAGCTCTTTACCTGAATGTAAACGGAAACCACAAACTTGTAATTAATAAGTTATTCCCACAGGAAAAAGATCTTGGTGTTGAGCTTGTTTGGTATGATGATGTAGAGGATGCAGTTGAAATCTTAAGCCAGTTTGTTGAAAAGGACAAACCGATCGGAATTGATAAAGTATGGCCGGCAAGATTCCTTCTCAGACTTCAGGAATTAGGCGCAGGAAGCAAATTCCTTAACGGTTCTATGATCGTTGACTATGTAAGAATGGTAAAAGACGAGCATGAGCAGCAGCTGATGAGAGAAGCTTCCCTTGCAAACGACAAGATTATGGAAGAGCTGATTCCGCTTGTAGTAAAAGGATACACAGAAAACGAACTGAACGCAAAAGTTCGCGAAATGTATGCGGCTACAGGTCATTCAGGAGTTTCCTTTGACCCGATCACAGCATACGGAAAATCCGGTGCAGATCCGCATCATGTAACAGATGATACAAAAGGAAAACGTGGAGACAGCGTTGTACTTGATATCGGCGGTATCTTAAATGACTACTGCTCAGATATGACAAGAACAGTCTTCATCGGAGAAGTATCTGACAAAGCAAGAGAAGTATACGAGATCGTAAAAGAAGCTCAGCAGAGAGGTATCGATGCTGTAAAACCGGGCGCAAGAATGTGTGACGTTGACCTTGCCTGCCGTAACTACATCACAGAAAAAGGATATGGCGAATACTTCACACACAGAACAGGACATTCCATCGGTATGGAAGACCATGAATACGGCGATGTTTCTTCTGTAAACGAAGACATCATCCAGGTTGGACAGGTATTCTCCATCGAACCGGGTATCTACCTGATGGACGAAGGAATCGGTGTTCGTATCGAAGACCTTGTTATCGTAACAGAGGACGGATGCGAAGTACTGAACCACTTCACAAAAGATCTGATCGTAGTTCCGGAAGAATAAGATTTTCATTAAGATTCTGAAAAGACAAATTGAGGCACAGGATGTCAGATCCTGTGCCTCTTGCAATAGTGTCTTATTTCAGTTTTCTTTCATAGAAATGGACGGATAAGAAGAAGCTGATGACCAGAAGAACAATGGAAATCAGAAGCCCGATCACAAACAACAGGGTTCTGTTGAGGAATAACAGGTCCAGAATGTTGAAATTTAATGCCGACACGGCATATGTCATTGCGGTAATACAGGTGGCAATGACATACAGGATTGTTCCGAGCTTGGCGCCAAAGAGAAAATAACCAAAGTAGGTAACTGCCATAAAGGTGAGGGAAAGCGGGATTCCCATGGCACAGATCTGCATCCCTTCTGTAAAAGAGGCCACCTTGTAGACAGAAATATAAATCAGTGAAAATCCAAGGGAGACCAGCAGGAAAAATCCTGTACAGAGCAGTGCCAGGATATATTTGGCAAGAACAATCTGCCTCACAGTCAGCGGAAATGTACGCTGTAATTTATAAAAGTGTGCGATCTCATCCTGCTCCATGGAAAACTGAAGCATGGAAGTGCCAAGAATCGGAATCGCCATGCCGCAGAAAAGAACAAATACATATCTGGTCTGGAATACGAGGGTCAGTGCCACGATCATGACCGTGGCAAAAATCCAGTTCAGCAGGTTCTTACGTATGATAATGCTCTCATAAAAATCTTTTAATATAATTCCTTTCATTCCAGTTTCTCCCCCTTTGCGTAAAATAGCATGATTTCCTCCAGATCGGCAGAATGGATTTCCACATCCTGGAAAATCTGTTTGAGACTGTATCTGTTTTTGACAAGGACACGGTAACTGTAGTCCTCTTTCCGGTAATAGACAACGTCTTCCGGATTCAGGTTATCGAGAAAGGATTTTTTGCAGTTGATAATGCCGTACTCATTCTGAAGCTCATCATAGGACTGGAAAAAGAGCAGCCTGCCATGATGAATATAGGCAACATAGTCGGCGATTTTATCCAGGTCGCTTGTAATATGGGAGGCGATCAGGACCGTATGATTTTCTTCCTCGCTGAATTCCCGGAGAAGGTCGAGGATTTCATCCCGGAATACTGGATCCAGGCCGTTGGTCGCTTCATCCATGATCAGAAATTTGGGAGAATGACTGAACGCGATGGCAAACTCCAGCTTGGTTTTCATTCCCCTGGAAAATGTTTTCAGGCGTTTCTTTGCGGGAAGATCGAAGCGTTTCAGATAGGAACGGTAACTGTCCGCATCCCAGTTTTTGTATACATGAGAAAGAAACTTCCCGATCTGAAGAGGGGTAAAGTTTTCATCATACCCTGCATCATCAAAAATGACGGCCAGATCCTGCTTGATCAGATTCGGATGTGCGGCGATGTTTTTTCCCAGCAGCTCCAGCCGGCTGTAATCAGCTGGGATGAGGCCGAGGAGTGCATTGATCAGAGTTGATTTTCCGGAACCATTTTCACCGATGATACCGAGAATCGTACCCTGAGGAAGAGAAAAGGAGATATGGTCCAAGGTAAAGTCTTTATAGCGTTTTGTCAGATTTTCAATTACCAGTGCCTGCTGCATGGAATTAGTCCTCCTTGTAAACAAGTTCAAGTGTAGTCTGAAGCTCCTCGAGGGAAAGTCCGTTCTCTCTTCCGAGGGTGGCGGCGTCCGTCAGGAGCTCTTCGATTCTGCGCAGATTTTCTTCACGGATGAAATCCTGATTCTGGGTTGATACAAAAGTCCCCTTTGCAGGAACTGTGATGATAAATCCGTCTCTTTGCAGATCGTCGTAGGCACGCTGCGTCGTGATGACGCTGACGTGCAGGCTTTTGGCGAGCTTGCGCATGGAGGGCATAGCCTCGCCGGGTTTCAGCTCGCCTTTCATAATCATCTCCTTGATCTGAGATGTAATCTGTTCATATATTGGTTTGTCGCTGGAGCTGCTCAGTATGATCTCCACATAATCACCTTTCTTTCCATCTGTTTCACTGTCTTTGTACAGTTTACCTGATAAAAAGGCAGGAGTCAAAATCAATTTGACTCAAAGCCGTTTTTCCGGTAAAGGATGAGAAACAGCAGGATGGAAAGCAGGGCCTCCAGGACAAGTACCAGAATTCCTTTCGTATCGATCACAGACGCTCCGAGATCCAGATTGGTGATGGCCGTGTTAAGCGTTCCGGTAAACAGAAAGCCGGAAATCCGTTCGATCGTTTCGTTCAGACCGGAGAGCATCGGGATGAGCATCAGTACAATCAGAACCGGAGTGGTGATGGTGCCGGCGGTCATCTGGTTTGGTGCAAAGATTCCGAAAATCATGCCGATGATACAGCTGATCATAGAAGCAGCTGTCGAAACAGCCAGGAAAGCCATCCATTCGGAAGCGTCAAAGGTCATTCCGGAAAGGAAGACACAAAGCACATTGACGATGATAAGCAGAGCCAGTGACGGTAGAAGACTTCCGATGGAAAATTCCAGTCCGTTTACGGAGGAGGTCATCAGGGTGCGGAGTGTATGTTTTTCTTTCTCTTCGGCAAGCAGAGCGGCAACGCAGTAGATGCCGGTCATACAGATATTCATCAGTACACCCATGGACAGTGCATAGCCGCTTGTGTCAACGCCGATGTCCATATTTCCGTATATCATTTTGATCAGATAGGTAAAGGCCAGAGAAAATGCCGGCATGATAATCAGGTTTTTGCTGAAAAGTGTGCGGCCTTTTACTTCCATAATTGCGGTCAGTTTTCTAAGATGAATGGTTTTCATGATAATGTCCTCCCTGTCACAGTTAAAAATACAGTTTCCAGTGTCGGTTCGCAGGAGTGAATCGTCTCAATCACGTTCTGCGAAATCCAGCCGGCGAGTTTCCGGCTGGTTTCTTCACTTTGTTCCAGCTCATGCCGGCTTCCGTCCTGTAAACGGACCCGGTACCTCTTGAGGGTATTATATTTCAGGCAGATGGATTCCGGTGTGCCGTACTCTACGATGGTGCCTTCGTTTAGCAGGGCAACGTGGTCGCAGAGTTTGGAGGCCTCTTCCATATTGTGAGTGGTCAGGAAAATGGCCATACCGGATTCTTTCAACTCAAGAAGCATCCGGTGGATTTCCAGAGCGGTCGTCGGGTCCAGTCCGCTGGTCGGCTCATCCAGAAAGAGTACTTTGGGGCGGTGAAGGATGGCCCGTGCAAGGATGAGGCGCTGTGTCTGGCCTTTGGAAAGCCTGCCGGCAGGTTTCTTCCGGTGATCATACAGCCCGATCCGCCTCAGAAGAGGGTCAATATCCTTGAGCGGTACATTCAGAAGCCTTGCAAAATATTTCAGATTGTCATAGACGGACAGCCGCTCATAGATTCCGCTTTGATCCGTAACAATTCCGATCTGTTCATAGATGGACTCATCAATGTCCTGACAACGTTTTCCAAGCACTTTGGCTTCCCCGGAAGTAGGGAGAAGCTGTCCGGTCAGGATTTTGATGGTTGTGGTCTTCCCAGCACCGCTAGGGCCAAGAAAACCGAGAATTTCGCCTCGGTGAAGGACGGCGCTGATATCTTTCAGAACGAGGTCATTCTGAAACTTTTTGGATAGATGGCGAAAGGAAATATATTCGTTGTTCATAAGCTTACTCCTTTTTTGTTAATACTGTACTTGTTTGATAAGTACAGTTTAGCACGAACTGACACTACTGTCAATATTAGATATATACAGCTTGAATTTTTTTTCAGGTTTCGTTTGACAACAGGAAAAAACAGTGATTAGATAGGAGTATGCAATTATGAGAAGAAAGGAAGAAAGAGTATGATCAGCAGATATACATATGGAAGTTGCATTGAAACCGGTGCGGTGCCGGAAAAGCCAGAGATCGAGGCGGGAGCGCTTCCTTTTTTTGTGGTAGATGAAGAACAGATGACTTTGACATACCGGATGGCGGAACACGACCGGGTATACGGACTGGGGGAAAATCTGCGCGGAATCAACAAGCGTGGATGGATCTATGAAAGCAAATGTACGGATGACCCGAATCATATGGAAGAAAAGCGTTCTCTTTATGCTGCCCATAACTTTTTTGTAGTGGACGGTTCGGAGACGTTTGGCGTTTTCGTGGACTATCCGGGAATTGTAAGTTTTGATATTGGATATACGAAGATGGAGGAACTGAAAATTCAGGCATCGGACTGGAATCTGGATGTTTACGTGATTACAGGCATGGATGTGAAAGATATTGTAAAGCAGTTCCGGAAAATGATCGGACGCAGTTACATTCCGCCGCTGTGGGCATTTGGATATGGACAGAGCCGCTGGGGATACCGGAGTGAGGATGATGTCCGGGAAGTGGTGAAAGCGTACCGGGATCTTCAGATTCCGTTGGACAGCGTATATCTGGATATCGATTATATGGAGCGGTATAAGGATTTTACCCTCAATCAGGAAACATTTCCGGATTTTCCGGACTTTGTAGAAGAAATGAAGAAGGAAAACATTCACCTGGTACCGATTATCGATGCCGGCGTGAAGGAAGAAAAGGGATATCCGGTATATGAAGAGGGAATCGAGAAGGGATACTTCTGCAAAAAAGAAGACGGGACTCCGTTTGTGGCAGCAGTCTGGCCGGGCAGAGCCTTATTCCCGGATATGCTCAATACCGAGGCGCGTAACTGGTTTGGAGATCAGTACCGTTTTCTTCTGGATCAGGGGATCGAGGGCTTCTGGAACGACATGAATGAGCCGTCCATCTTTTATACGGAGGACAGCCTGAAGGCGGTCATGGAAAAAATCGATACCTATAAAGGAAAAAATCTGGATCTGGACAGTTTCTCTGAATTCCAGGGGCTTGTGGGAGGCCTTTCCAACAATCCGGAAGACTATAAAGCATTTTACCATGATATGGACGGTGTCCGGGTGCGCCATGACCGGGTGCACAACCTGTTTGGATACAATATGACAAAGGCGGCAGGAGAAGCGTTTGAACGTCTGGAACCGGACAAGAGAATTCTCATGTTTTCTCGTTCTTCCTATATCGGTATGCACCGGTATGGCGGAATCTGGCAGGGTGACAACAAGTCCTGGTGGTCCCACCTGCTTTTAAATATCAAGATGATGCCGTCTTTGAATATGTGCGGTTTCCTCTATACAGGAGCGGATCTGGGCGGATTCGGCGCAGATACGACAGAGGAACTTCTGATGCGTTGGCTGGAGTTCGGCATTTTCACGCCGCTTATGCGGAACCATTCCGCCGCGGGAACAAGGGAGCAGGAAGTCTACCGGTTTGGAAATACAGCAGGATTCCGGCATGTGATCGGACTGAGATACCGGCTTATCCCGTATCTTTACAGTGAATATATGAAAGCGGCGCTCCGCGGCGAAATGATGTTCCGCCCGCTGGCCTTTGATTATCCGGACGATAAGTATGCCGCTCAGGTGGAGGATCAGCTGCTTCTTGGCAATGAGCTGATGCTTGCCCCGGTCTATGAGCAGAACGCGAGAGGGCGTTATGTTTACCTGCCTGAGACGATGAAGATGGTACGCTTTAAGGAGGACGGAACGATGGAGACAGAGATCCGTCCGGCAGGACATCAGTACATCGATGTGGAACTGACAGATGTTGTATTTTTCATGCGTCCGGATACGCTGATTCCGCTGGCAAAACCGGCACAGTGTACGCAGGACATTGATTTTGAGCATCTGGAGCTTTTGAAATTTGTGCAAAATGAGATGGCATCTTATGAATATTATCATGATGACGGATACAGCAAGGATTATGAAAATCCGGAACATCTCTCTCTTCTTTTTTCAACGACAGAAGAATAAAATGGAGTGAAAAAATGACCAAAAAAGAGCTGACATTAGAAGTAATTGAAAGATTGAGAAAAGAATATCCGGACGCGGACTGCACGCTGGATTACAATGAGGCGTGGAAGCTTCTGATCAGTGTCCGGCTGGCGGCACAGTGCACCGATGCGAGAGTCAATGTGGTGGTGCAGGATCTGTACGCCCAATATCCGGATATCAACGCAGTGGCGGATGCACCTGTGGAAAAGATTGAAGAAATTGTGCGTCCGTGTGGATTAGGAAAGAGTAAGGCAAGAGATATCAGCGCCTGTATGAAGATCCTGAGAGACGAGTACGGCGGACAGGTTCCGGACGATTTTGACGCCCTGTTGAAACTCCCGGGTGTCGGCAGAAAAAGTGCAAACCTGATTATGGGAGACGTCTTCGGAAAACCTGCCATTGTGACCGACACGCATTGTATTCGTCTGGTAAACAGAATCGGTATTGTGGATGGCATCAAGGAGCCGAAAAAAGTAGAGATGGAGCTCTGGAAACTGGTGCCGCCGGAAGAGGGGAGCAGTTTCTGCCACCGTCTTGTTTACCATGGGCGGGATGTCTGCACGGCAAGGACAAAGCCGTACTGTGACAAATGCTGCCTAAGTGATCTGTGCGGAAAAAACGGGGTTGACGACTAATAAGGAGGAACATTCGATTGGCCTATCATTATACTTTTATTCAGTGGCTGCTGTTTTTCTTCATTTACTGTTTTCTCGGATGGGTATGGGAGAGCTGTTATGTTTCTGCAAAGAACCGGGAATGGATTAACCGGGGATTTTTGCACGGACCGATGCTGCCCATTTATGGGAGCGGTGCGATTATCGTGCTGATATGTACGATTGGAGTAAGAGATCAGATTGTTTTGACCTTTCTTTTCGGAATGATCGGTGCAACCATTCTGGAATACGTGACAGGGGCCTGCATGGAGCGGCTTTTCCGGGTGCGGTACTGGGACTACAGCCATATGCCGCTGAATCTGAAGGGCTATATCTGTCTCCCGGTTTCACTTGGCTGGGGTGTGTTTTCTGTGCTTCTTATGCGGGTGATCCATGTACCGATTGAAAATCTGGTTCTCCAGATTCCGGAACGGATTGCAGAAGTAGTATCTGTTGTCTGTTCCTCCGCGTTTGCTGTGGACTTTACTCTGTCCTTCAGCGAGGCAATGGACCTGCGGGATATGCTGATCCGGTTAAGCGACAGCAACGAAAAGATCCAAAGACTGCAGAAGCGTCTCGAAGTTGTTTCCGCATTTGCGGAGGATGGACTGATGCAGTATCAGATGAAACGGGAAGAGCGAAAGATGTCCCGGAAAGAATTCCTGGAAAGAATGATCGAACGGCAGAGAGAAAACCGTCGTATGATGCTTGTGGAGCTTATTGACAGAGTCAACGAGTCCATAGATGCCGGTCTGGAGAAGCGGGAAGAGCTTCAGAAAATTAAAACACAGATCGAGCAGGAATTTAAGAACATCGGCTCTTTGACGAACCGGGCGGCAAGACGTTCCGCAAGATTGCTGCACCGAAATCCGAATACGGTATCGAAGAGATATGCCGAAGCGTTAAAGCAGGTACAGGAAATGCTGAAGAAAAAGAAATAGGAATGAGGAAAAAACAACATGAAAAAAGAAAAGCTTTTGACCAACGGATGGGTGGTGGCCATCGGGGCCATCATCAGCTGTGCGTTGTGGGGAAGTGCTTTTCCGTGCATTAAAATCGGATATAAGCTGTTGAATATCGCCGCGGATGATGTCAGCACACAGATTTTATTTGCGGGGGTGAGATTTACACTTGCCGGCGTGCTGAGCATTGTATTTGAAAGCATCATAGAAAGAAGAGTACTGCTTCCGAAAAAAAGTTCCATTGGAAATATTCTGAAGTTGTGTATGATGCAGACGGTCATCCAGTACCTCTTCTTCTATGTTGGACTGGCACACTCAAGCGGAGTAACCGGATCGATCATCACGGGAACAAACAGTCTTCTGACGATTCTGATTGCCTGCTTCATCTTCCGCCAGGAAAAAATGACGCTTCCGACCATGATCGGGTGTGTGATCGGTCTTGCCGGTGTCGTTGTAGCAAATCTTGGAGGGGGTTCCATCGGAACACAGATGCACCTTAATGGAGAGGGATTTGTCTTTATTGCGGCATTATTTTATGCGCTCTCATCTATCTATCTGAAGAAATATTCGCAGCAGGATGATCCGGTCATGTTAAGCGGCTATCAGTTCCTTGTGGGAGGACTGATCCTTTCCGTGCTTGGATTTGCAACAGGCGGACGTCTGTCAGGATTTACCTTGCAGTCATCCCTTCTGCTTTTGTATCTCGGATTTTTATCCGCCATGGCTTATGCGCTCTGGGGTATTCTTCTGAAATACAATCCGGTGTCCCGCGTAGCGATTTACGGCTTCACCAATCCGGTAATCGGGGTACTCTTATCAGCGTTGCTTCTTGGAGAAGGTGGCCAGGCATTTTCCGCAAAAAATCTGCTGGCACTGTTGCTGGTATGCATGGGAATTATTGTCGTGAATCTGTGGAAAAAGAAAGAGGGGGAGTCTGCGGAGTCACGGACTGAATAAAAAAAGAAACTTTATTTAACATCGGGAATGATTCATTGGGATCATTCCCATTTTTATGGCCGGAAAGCAATTGAAGAATGGAAAAGAAATTATGCGGCGGAATTATAAAAAGAAAAATTATAAAAAAAGTATAAACCCTGCCTTGACAAAGGGAGTTAGTGGTAGTAAACTTGATAACAGTTAGAAGATGCTAACTGTTTTCCGAAAGGAAAAAGATTCTAATAAGCGGAGGGGATTCTATGCAGCCATTGATTTTTTTACAGCAGGGTGATAAGGCCTGGATTAAACGCGTAGGCGGAGCTGAGGAAACAAAACGCTTTCTTGCGGGACTCGGATTTGTTGAAAACGCGGAAGTCAGTGTGATTTCCAAATTGAACGGGAACCTGATTGTAAATATCAAGGATTCCAGAGTCGCGATCAATGAAGATATGGCCAAACGCATAATGGTATAGTCTGACGGAAAACACCGGCTGTTTTTAACCTATAGGAAGGAGAAGAAATATGACATTAAAAGACGCTGAAGTTGGTTCAACAGTAGTAGTAACCAGAATTGAAGGAGACGGGGCGTATAAGCGCCGGATCATGGATATGGGAATTACAAAAGGGAGCGAAATTTATATCAGAAAAGTAGCGCCTCTTGGAGACCCGGTAGAAATTACCGTGAGGGGATACGAACTCTCTGTAAGAAAAAATGATGCAGAGTGTGTACAGGTTAAGTAAAACTAACAATATTTTTTTGAACATGAGTTAACATAAACTAACTTGAGGAGGTAGGATTTATGGCAGTAAAAATTGCGCTCGCCGGAAACCCGAACTGTGGTAAGACGACGATGTTCAATGCCTTGACGGGAGCGAATCAATACGTTGGGAACTGGCCTGGCGTTACCGTTGAGAAAAAAGAAGGAAAGGTGAAAAGCAGAAAAGGGAAGGAGGAAGTGATCGTAACAGACCTTCCTGGAATCTATTCTCTTTCACCATATACACTGGAGGAAGTTGTCAGCCGTGATTATCTTCTGAATGAAGATCCGGATGTCATTATTGATCTGGTAGACGCGACAAACATTGAGAGAAACCTGTATCTGACAACACAGCTCATCGAGACAGGAATTCCGGTTGTAATCGCGTTAAACATGAGCGATCTTCTGGCAAAGAACAATATTAAAATCGACGTAAAAAGACTGAGCATGCTGATTGGCTGCCCGATTGTTGAAACATCCGCCTTAAAAGGCACAGGATTGAATGAAGTGATTGACGAAGCCGTGAAAGTTGCGAAAAAGTCCGAACACAAGCTTCCGGGAGAAATCTTTGAAGAAGATATTGAAAAAGCGGTTTCTGACGTGCAGGGAATGCTGCCGGATTCTATCAGTGAAAACAAGAAAAGATGGTATGCGGTGAAACTTCTGGAGCGCGACAGCAAAGTCAAAGAAAACAAGAAGTTTCCACATGCAGTATTAAATCAGGCAGAGACAGAGGCAAAAGAACTGGAAAAAGTACACGATGATGATATGGAAAGTATCATTACCGATGGACGCTATAATTACATACAGAAGCTTGTAGCATCTACTGTGAAAAAGGCAAAAGGACAGCTTACTGTCTCTGACAAGATCGACCGGATTGTGACAAACCGTATTCTCGGTATTCCGATTTTCCTTATAGTTATGGCGGTTGTGTACTACATTTCCGTTACGACAATCGGTACGATTGTAACAGACTGGACGAATGACGTTTTTGTAGTGGCAATTCAGGATGCGGTTTCATCCGGGCTTGGCGCGATCGGCGCAGGGGATCTTGTGACAGGGCTTGTTGTAGATGGCATTATCGGCGGTGTCGGCGCGGTACTCGGATTTGTACCGCAGATGGCAATTCTCTTCCTGTTCCTGTCTCTCCTTGAGGACTGCGGATACATGGTTCGTATCGCGTTCGTTATGGACCGTATTTTCCGTCACTTCGGGCTTTCGGGAAAGAGCTTTATTCCTCTTCTGATCTCTTCAGGATGCGGTATCCCGGGAATCATGGCCTCCAAGACTATCGAGCAGGATAATGACAGACGACTTACTATTATGACAGCAACCTTCATCCCATGCGGAGCAAAACTTCCGGTTATTGCCCTGATGGGAGGGGTTATGGCAAGCTATGCGACAGGAAGCTATGTGGCAGGCGGATTTGTTGCTCCGCTGATGTACTTCATCGGAATTCTGGCGGTACTTGTATCTGCAATCATTTTAAAGAAGACAAAACCGTTTTCCGGAAAGCCGGCTCCGTTCGTAATGGAGCTTCCACAGTACCACATTCCGTCTGCAAAGACAGTACTGATGCATGTATGGGAAAGACTGAAAGGCTTCATTATTAAAGCCGGAACGATTCTCTTCCTCGCATGTGTAGTGATGTGGTTCCTCGGAGGATTCGGATTTGCAGACGGAGGATTCGGAATGGTAGAGGACAGCAACAACAGTCTCCTTGCGGTAATCGGCGGCGTGATCGCTCCGCTTTTTGCACCACTCGGCTTTGGGGAATGGCAGCCGGTGGCAGCATCCCTGTCCGGATTCACAGCAAAAGAAGCGATCGTATCCACGATGGGTGTTCTTGCGAACGTAGCAGGGGATACCGAAGATGCAGTTAACGTTGCACAGGGCGTGGCAGCATGGTTCCCGACAACCATCGCGGCATTCTCTTTCCTGCTGTTCAACCTGCTTGACTCTCCGTGCCTTGCAGCGATTGCCACAATGGCGCAGCAGATGCAGTCCAGAAAATGGTTCTGGTTTGCAATCGCATTCCAGAATATATTCGCATACCTTGTATGCTTAAGCGTATACCAGATCGGAAGCTTTGTAATGGGTGGAGCATTCGGAATCGGAACAGCAGCCGGATTTATCGTAGCAATCATTTTCCTGGTTTTACTGTTCAGACCGGATCCGTACAAAAACCAGAAAGTCTATACCAAAACTTCTGTTCAGGCAGCAAGATAAGAGGTATAATAAAGAAAGCTGGCTATGATTTACCATGGCCGGCTTTCATGAACATTTTAAGAAATTATTATTAAACAATTCAGAAAGAACATACAAGCACATATGAATAGAAGGAGGGAACAAAACCATGATAGCAGGTATTGCCGATATCATTATCCTTGCACTGGTACTTGGATATTGCGGATACATTATTTACAGAAAACATCAGGATAAAAAGAGCGGGAAAGGAGGCTGCGCAGGATGCAGCGGCTGCTCCGGTTCCTGCGCGGGCTGCAGCGCTTCCCTCTATCAGAAAAAGAAATAAACAGCCGAATGAAAACAGCCCGATTGTTCAGGAAAGAAGGTAGAAAAATGGGCGATACAAACTCCATGCTCTATGCCATCGGTGCATTCATTCTCATCTATCTCATTGCGATGGGAATTTACCAGCTGGTTCTCTGGATCAGAAAAAAACGGAAAAACCGATAGAACAGACAGCAGATTACAGATATTCAGTACGGATATTTAAAGTTATTACGGAGATTTTTTCCCAAAATGTAAAAGAAGAAATAAAGGAGTAAAAATATGGTAGACATCATTATCTTACTCATCGTATTAGTTATCATCATCTTCGCAGTCAAAGGAACCATTAAACACTTCAAAGGCGAAGGAGCCTGCTGCGGAGGAGGAAGCAAAGGACTGATCAAAACCGAAGAAAAGAAACTTCAGCATCCAAAAATCGGAGAAAAAACAGTAAAAATCTCCGGCATGCACTGCGAACACTGCGCAGAAAATGTGACCAGATCCATCAACAGAATCGACGGCGCAGCCGCCAAAGTAAGCTTCAAAAAATCACAGGCCATCGTATCCTACGACCGTCAGATCTCAGACGACGACATCCGAAACGCCGTCAAAAAAGCAGGCTACGAAGTAGTAGAAATTATATAATTTTTCATTAACGGGGACGTGTT
>MHCFR00700__coassemble_395_pt1 | contig 78488 bp, 62 predicted proteins | sample MHCFR00700__metabat2_high_PE_025 | metagenome-assembled genome bin MHCFR00700
CTTATATCATTTATTGTGAAGCATTCACAGAAATACTTCAAAAACCAGCAGGAATATCTGGGCCATGTTAATGGACAGGTGGAAGAGATTTACGGCGGACACAGTATTGTGAAAGCATTTAATAAGGAAGAGGATGTCCTGAAAGAATTCAACGAGATGAATGATGTGCTGTATCAGACCGCATGGAAATCTCAGTTCTTTTCTGGCATGATGATGCCGATCATGCAGTTTGTCGGCAATCTGGGATATGTCGGCGTTACTATTCTTGGAGGATATCTGGCAATTAAACAGACAATTGAAGTCGGTGACATCCAGTCTTTTATCCAGTATGTAAGAAACTTTACTCAGCCGATTCAGCAGGTGGCACAGGTGGCAAACATGCTGCAGTCCATGGCGGCGGCTTCCGAGCGAGTATTTGAATTTCTGGAGGAAAAAGAAGAGGATCAGTTTGCCAAAGATCCGGTATCGACAGAGGGGCTTCAGGGCAATGTGGAGTTTGACCATGTAAAATTCGGATATAATCCGAACAATATCATCATCAAAGATTTCTCCACACAAGTAAAAGAAGGACAAAAGATCGCGATAGTCGGTCCGACCGGAGCCGGAAAGACAACGCTGATTAAACTTCTGATGCGCTTTTACGATGTCAATGAGGGAGCGATTCTTGTTGACGGGCACAATGTCAAAGACTTCAACCGTGGAGAACTGCGGCAGATGTTCGGCATGGTGCTTCAGGACACATGGCTTTTCAACGGTTCTATTCGCGATAATATCCGTTACGGAAAACTGGATGCGACTGATGAGGAAATTGTGGAAGCTGCAAAGGCGGCACATGCACATCACTTCATCCAGACTCTTCCGGACGGCTATGACATGGAGCTGAATGAGGAGGCAAGCAATGTTTCACAGGGTCAGAAGCAGCTCCTGACGATTGCAAGAGCCATTCTGGCAGATCCGAAGATTCTTATTCTTGACGAAGCGACAAGTTCTGTTGATACAAGGACAGAAATTCAGATCCAGAAAGCGATGGATAATCTGATGAAAGGAAGAACAAGTTTTATCATTGCCCACCGGCTTTCCACGATCCGTGATGCGGACCGGATTCTCGTTCTGAAGGACGGAGATATTGTTGAACAGGGAAAACACGAGGAACTCCTTGCGAAAGGCGGATTCTACGCAGAACTTTACAATTCTCAGTTTGAGGACGGAAGCGGAGCAATGGCTTCCTGAAAAAGTAAAAAGCAGATACAGAAAAACCCGGACCAGATGTCCGGGTTTTGTATATTTCTGAAACTAATAGATCGGATCGTGTTCATATTTTGGCTCGCATGTCAGTTGAATGCCAAGCTTTTTGAAAAGCTTAATATCTACAGAAGAAAGCATGACAGAGGTGTGTACCTGACATCCTTTCAGTTTCGGGAGCTGCTCCATCGCATGCTGTGCAGCCGGATTGGCAGCAGACGAAATGGAAAGGGCGATCAGAATCTCGTCAATGTGAAGACGAGGGTTCTTGCTTCCAAGATACTGTGTTTTCACTTTCTGAATCGGTTCAATGGCAGTCGGAGAGATCACATGGAGGTCGTGATCAATACCGGCAAGCTCCTTGAGGGCATTCAGGATCAGTGCCGCGGAAGGTCCGAGCAGGTTGGAAGTCTTTCCTGTCATGATCTTTCCGTCCGGAAGCTCGATAGCAGCAGCGGCAGCTCCGGTGCTCTCGGCACGGGAAAGTGCTGCGTCAACAACACGGCGATCATGGATGGTGACATGTGCCTGTTTCATCAGAAGCTCCAGTTTGAAGACCTCGGAGTCCGGGATATCTCCCTGCAGAAGATCACATTTTGCCTGATAGTATCGGCGGATGATTTCCTGGCGGGATGCTTCCTGGCAGACTTCGTCATCACAGATACAGTTTCCGGCCATATTGACACCCATGTCGGTCGGTGACTTGTACGGGCTCTCTCCAAAGATCTGCTCGAACATGGCATTCAGAACCGGGAAGATCTCCACGTCACGGTTATAGTTGACAGTAGTCTTTCCGTATGCTTCCAGATGGAACGGGTCAATCATATTGACATCATTTAAGTCGGCTGTAGCTGCTTCATACGCGAGGTTCACCGGATGTTTCAGCGGAATGTTCCAGATCGGGAATGTCTCGAATTTTGCGTAGCCGGCCCGGATTCCGCGTTTGTTCTCATGATAGAGCTGGGAAAGGCAGGTCGCCATTTTTCCACTTCCAGGTCCAGGGGCAGTGATGACTACCAGCGGTCTGGATGTCTCAATATAATCATTTCTTCCATATCCCTCATCGCTCACGATCAGAGGAATATTGGACGGATATCCTTCAATAATATAATGAGTGTAGACACGGATTCCCATGTTTTCAAGACGGTGGCGGAAGAGATCCGCGCTCTTCTGGCCGCTGTACTGCGTGATGACAACGCTGCCGACATAGAGACCGTTTTCTTCAAAGGCGCTTTTCAGGCGGAGTACATCATCATCGTAGGTGATACCAAGATCTCCGCGGACCTTGTTTTTTTCAATGTCACCGGCACTGATGACGATGACGATCTCAGCCGTATCGGAAAGCTGTTTTAAGAGCCTTAACTTGCTGTCCGGCTGAAATCCCGGAAGAACACGGGAAGCATGGAAATCATCAAAGAGTTTTCCACCAAACTCCAGATACAGCTTGTTGTCAAAATGACTGATCCGTTCACGGATATGCTCAGACTGCATATGGAGATATTTGTCATTATCAAATCCTATTTTCATACACAAACCATTCCTTCGCAAAAATTTATTTCTTGTCCTATATTTTGAAAATACTACCTGAATAGTATACTACAATTTACGGGAATTTTACAATATTTAATATGTAGAAAAGGAAGCTGGATCCTCACTAAAATTTCACAATGTTTTTATTGATTTGTATGAAGATCAAACTTATAATAAAATAGATAGCATGTAGGAGGAAAAGAATGGACAATCAGAATAATAAAAAGAACGATAACAATAATCGGCAGAATTATGGGATTATTATTATAACCACAATAATTGCTGCTGTTTTTGTCATGTTTCTCTATCAGCTCATGCAGGACACGCCATCTCAGGAGATTTCCTATACGAAATTTATGGATATGGTGGAACAGGGCGAAGTCAGGGAAGTCACTATTGACTCGGAAAAGATTACGATCATACCGAAAACGGAAGCGGAAAAGCAGCAGGATTCCCAGTCGGGAAGCAGTGACGGACAGGATACACTCACTCAGGGCAGTAACTGGTTTACACAGTTTAATACCGGATCTCAGGTAGAGTATTATACCGGGATTGTAGATGATCCGGAAATGTACAATAAGCTGGAGGAAGCGGGAGTTGAGGTCAGCAGGACGATTCCGGATTCGACATCCATGATGATTTTAAATCTTGTATTCAGTGTCATTCTTCCGTTTGCGCTAGTATTTATTCTGCTCAGTTTCCTGATGCGGCGAGTATCCAAAAGCAGCGGGGGCATGATGGGGATTGGAAAGAGCAATGCCAAGATGTATGTGGAAAAGACCACGGGCGTAACATTTCGTGATGTGGCCGGTCAGGATGAGGCGAAAGAGTCTCTGCAGGAAGTGGTAGATTTCCTTCACAATCCGGGCAAATACACGGGAGTCGGAGCGAAGCTTCCGAAAGGAGCGCTTCTGGTAGGCCCTCCGGGAACAGGTAAGACGCTGCTTGCAAAGGCAGTGGCAGGAGAGGCGAATGTGCCGTTTTTCTCTCTGTCGGGTTCTGCGTTTGTGGAAATGTATGTCGGAGTCGGAGCATCCCGTGTAAGGGATCTGTTTAAACAGGCACAGCAGATGGCGCCGTGTATTATTTTTATCGATGAGATCGATGCCATCGGAAAAAGCAGGGATTCGCAGCTCGGGGGAAACGATGAGCGTGAACAGACACTGAATCAGCTGCTGGCGGAGATGGATGGATTTGATACAAACAAAGGTCTTCTTCTACTGGCAGCAACGAACCGTCCGGAGATTCTGGACCCGGCTCTGTTAAGACCGGGACGGTTTGACCGCCGGATTATTGTGGAAAGACCGGATCTGAAAGGCCGTGTTGATATCCTGAAAGTACATGCAAAGGATGTGCGGATGGATGAGAGCGTTAATCTGGAGGAGATCGCACTTGCGACGAGCGGCGCGGTAGGATCAGATCTTGCGAATATGATCAATGAAGCGGCGATCAATGCGGTAAAGCATGGACGTCACGCGGTGAGTCAGTCCGACCTTTTTGAGGCCGTGGAAGTGGTTCTTGTAGGAAAGGAAAAGAAAGACCGGATCATGAGCCAGGAAGAGCGCAGGATTGTTTCTTACCATGAGGTGGGACATGCACTTGTGAGTGCGCTTCAGAAGGATTCCGAGCCGGTTCAGAAGATCACGATTGTTCCGCGTACGATGGGCGCGCTTGGATATGTCATGCAGACACCGGAGGAAGAGAAATTCCTCAACACCAAGAAGGAACTTGAGGCGATGCTGGTAGGGCTTCTTGCCGGACGTGCTGCGGAGGAGATCGTATTTGATACAGTTACGACAGGAGCTTCCAATGATATCGAGAAGGCGACCAAGGTTGCCAGAGCGATGATTACCCAGTATGGTATGTCCGAGAAGTTCGGTCTGATCGGACTGGAATCCATCCAGAACCGGTACCTTGACGGAAGGGCAGTCATGAACTGCGGTGAGGCGACAGCGGCTGAGATTGACTCTGAGGTCATGCAGATGCTGAAGGTTGCCTACGATGAAGCAAAACGTCTTCTGATGGAGAACAGGGAAGCACTTGACAAGATTGCAGCGTTCCTGATCGAGAAAGAGACGATTACCGGAAAAGAGTTTATGAAGATCTTCCACGAGGTCAAAGGAGTGTCCGAAGGGGAAGTCAAAAAAGAGGAACGGATCGCAATGAAGCCGGTAGAATTTCCGGATCATCCGGAGATCGAAGAAACTGTTCAGGCACCGGAGGAGACTGCAAACGAGGAAGAAAGCACAGGCTTTGGACCGACAGAAGAATAAAGACAGGAATTCAGCGTATGGGGATTGTCCATACGCTGTTCTTTTGCTAAAATAGATGGGGTTAAAGAGGTGAAGCGATGTTTGTAATTGAAGAAGAACTGAAAAAACTGCCGGCAAAGCCTGGAGTTTATCTGATGCATGATGAGAAGGACGAGATCATCTACGTGGGAAAAGCCATCAGCCTGAAAAACCGGGTGAGGCAGTATTTTCAGAGCAGCAGAAATAAGGGCGTCAAGATCGAGCAGATGGTCACGCACATCCGGCGGTTTGAATACATTGTCACAGATTCGGAACTGGAAGCTCTGGTACTGGAATGTAATCTGATCAAGGAACACAGGCCGAAGTACAATACCATGCTGATGGACGATAAGACATATCCCTTTATCAAGGTGACCGTCCAGGAACCGTTCCCGCGGATTATGATGGTGCGCAGGCAGGCAAAGGATAAGGCAAAGTATTTTGGACCGTTTACGAGTTCTCAGGCGGTGAAGGATATCATTGATATGGTAAGAAAGCTGTATCATTTAAGAAGCTGCAGCAGAAATCTGCCGAGAGATATCGGGAAAGAACGTCCGTGTCTGTACTACCACATCAAACAGTGTGATGCTCCGTGCCAGGGATATATTTCCAGCGAACAGTACAGGGAGTCCATTGACGAGGTCGTGAAATTTTTATCCGGGCATTATGACGGGATTCTGAAAGAACTGGAAGAAAAGATGATGGAAGCATCCGGGCAGATGGAGTTTGAAAAGGCAATCGAGTACCGGGAGCTGATCGGAAGTGTCAAGAAGATTTCGGAAAAGCAGAAGATCACCGATGCGGGAAAACCGGGAGAAGACCGGGATGTTCTGGCGGTTGCAAGGGAAGAGGGGGATGCTGTGGTACAGGTCTTCTTCATACGTGGAGGCCGCCTGATCGGACGGGATCATTTTTATCTGCGGACCGATCCGGACGAAACGAAGGCGGAGATCCTGACGAGCTTTATCAAGCAGTTTTATGCCGGGACACCGTATATTCCAAGAGAACTGCTGCTTCCGTACGAACTGGATGAAGCAGATATACTGATGGAATGGATGACTCGCAGAAGAGGACACAAAGTAACCTTTACAGTGCCGAAAAAGGGCGAGAAGGAAAAACTTTGTGAACTGGCGCAGAAAAATGCGGCGATGGTACTTGCAAAAGATAAAGAACACCTGATCCGAGAAGCCAACAGAACTACAGGAGCAGTCCGGGAACTGGAGGGAATTATCGGTGTTACCGGAATCCGCAGGATGGAGGCGTTTGACATCTCCAATACGAACGGGTTTGCATCGGTTGGTTCCATGGTAGTCTACGAGGATGGAAAACCGAAGAGAAGCGACTACCGGAAGTTCCGTATCAAGGGCGTAGTGGGAGCGGACGATTACGCAAGTATGCGGGAAGTGCTGACAAGGCGGTTCACACATGGACTGCAGGAAAAAGAAGAAGGAAAAGAGTTCGGAAGTTTTACTGTCTTTCCTGATCTGATTCTGATGGACGGCGGCAAGGGACAGGTGCATATCGCGGAGGAAGTGCTGGAGGAGCTGCATATCAGCATACCGGTCTGCGGCATGGTGAAGGATGACAGGCACCGCACGAGAGGACTTTATTACCACGATGAAGAACTGCCGATCCGGGCAGATTCAGAGGCGTTTAAACTGATTACACGTGTACAGGATGAGGCTCACCGGTTTGCCATCGAATTCCACCGGAAACTGCGGGGACAGGGGCAGGTTCACTCGATTCTGGATGATATTCCGGGAGTGGGACCGAAGCGGAGAAAAGATCTGATGAAACATTTTCAGAGTCTGGATGCGATCCGGCAGGCGGAAATCGAGGATCTGAAAAAACTTCCTACCATGAATGAAAAATCTGCCAGAGACGTGTACAATTTTTTCCACTGATATGATATACTATTCACAAAATGATTTTAACTGAGAAAATAAAGGAGAACAAATATGGGTGTGAAGCTTGAAAAACTAATTGAGAAGATGAACCTGAAGAATCTGACTCCGGATCTGGACCTGACCCAGTCGGAAATTCAGGTTCCGGATATCAACCGTCCGGCATTGCAGCTGACGGGATATTTTGACCATTTTGATTCTGAGCGTGTCCAGATTATCGGATATGTGGAGTATACGTATCTGGAAACACTGTCAGATGAGAAGAAGAAAGAGATGTATGCGCAGCTTCTCTCCTATGGAATTCCATGTATTGTATACTGCCGGAATATGGAGCCGGATGCGATGTTTCTTGAGATGGCCAATGAAATGAAAGTGCCGATTTTTCAGTCCTGTAAACAGACCTCTGCCTTTACGGCGGAAGTGATCCGTTGGCTGAATGTGGAACTGGCTCCATGCATTTCTATTCACGGGGTACTGGTTGATGTATATGGAGTTGGTGTTCTGATGATGGGTGAGAGCGGTATCGGAAAGAGTGAAGCAGCACTGGAACTGATTAACCGCGGCCATCGTCTTGTGACAGACGATGTTGTTGAAATCCGGAAAGTCAGCGATGATACTCTGGTTGGAAAAGCTCCCGATATCACCAGACATTTTATCGAGCTTCGCGGAATCGGTATTGTCGATGTCAAGAGTCTGTTTGGTGTACAGAGCGTCAGAGAGACACAGACGATCGATCTCGTGATCAATATGGAAGAGTGGGACAAGAACCGGGAGTACGACCGTCTTGGACTGAAAGAGGAATATACAGAATTTCTCGGAAATAAAGTCGTATGCCATTCGATTCCGATCCGTCCGGGAAGAAATCTGGCGATCATTGTGGAATCAGCGGCTGTCAACCACAGACAGAAACAGATGGGGTATAATGCGGCAGAAGAGTTATACAGACGTGTACAGGAAAGTCTGGCAAAATAAGAGGAAGGAAAGAACAGAGATGAATTATTGTTTTGGAGTTGATATAGGAGGTACCACCGTCAAGATCGGATTATTTCAGGAAGACGGAAACATTCGGGAAAAATGGGAGATAAAAACCAGAACGGAAGAGAAAGGCTGCAGGATTCTTCCGGATATTGCCAAATCTCTTTTGAACAGTCTGGAAAAGAATGGAATTCCGAAAGAGAATGTGGCCGGAATCGGAATCGGGGTCCCGGCTCCGATTACAGAAGACGGAGTTGTAAAGGCAACGGCAAATCTTGGATGGGAATATAAAAATGTGAAAGAAGAGATGGAGGAGCTGACAGGAATCCGTACTGCTACAGGCAATGACGCCAATGTGGCAGCACTTGGAGAAATGTGGCTCGGCGGCGGACGAGGCTGTAAAAATATGATTATGGTCACGCTGGGAACCGGTGTCGGAGGAGGAATCCTGATTAATGGAAAGATCCTGACAGGGGAACATGGAGCCGGCGGTGAGATCGGTCATCTCTGTGTCAACTACGAGGAAACGGACAGCTGTGGATGCGGAAATCATGGATGTCTGGAGCAGTACGCATCTGCGACAGGAATTACACGTCTTGCAAAGAAAAAGCTGGATTCCACTGACAGGGAGACTTTGTTGAGAAAAGGACCGGTCAACGCAAAGACCGTCTTTGATGCGGTAAAAGCAGGAGATGAAGTTGCCGATGAGATTGCTGTGGAGTTTGGAACATATCTGGGATATGCGCTCGCAAATCTTGCGGCTGCAGTAGATCCGGCTGCCATCGTGATCGGAGGCGGGGTATCCAAGGCAGGAGAAGTGCTTCTCCCGTACATCAAAAAGCCATATCAGGAGAGAGCGTTTTTTGCTGACCGCGACGTGAAATTTACACTTGCGGAGCTTGAAAATGATGCGGGAATCTGCGGAGCGGCAAAACTCGTTTTAGATTAATCATCTGAATAACAGAACATAAAGAAGGCCTCTGCGGCAGATCATATCTGCTGCAGGGGCCTTAATGCTGCGTTTTTTGTCCGGAACTATCTACTCGGAAGCGCTGTCTCCGCCGGAATCATCACTATGAGCTCCTCCACTGTTTGAATCGGAGGAAGTATTGTCAGATCCCTGAGTGCTGTCAGAGGAACTGCTGTTTCCGCTGTCGGAAGAGGATTCACTGTCCGAAGAATTACTGCTGTCGGAACTTTCGGAAGACTGGCTGTCTTCTGACTGATCAGAACTGTCTGAGCTTTCAGAATTACTGCTCGTAGAACGCCGTGTGGTTCTGTGCCCGGAACAGCTTTCGGTAGGTGCGGTATCTTTGTCAAAATATTCTGTCACAGAAGGACATCCGGATACAGCAAGTTTACCGGTGCTTGTGCAGACAGTCCGCTCAACAACAGAGTCCGGTGTTTCGAAGTCTGTGTAGGAAAGACCTTTTGTTGTATTGATCTGATCCATGATCTTTTTCCACATTCTTAGATGATAATTCCACTCCTGATCTGCGAGCGGGGTATTGTCATCATAACCGGTCCAGATCGTACAGGTATAATATGGAGTGTAACCTGCAAACCAGAGATCAACGTTGTTGGATGTTGTACCGGTCTTACCGGCAGCTGCCATATTGGAAAGACGGGCCGGAGTACCGGTTCCTTCTGTCAGAACGCCTTCCATTGCGCTTGTCAGAAGATATGCGGTGGATTCTTTCAGGACAGTACGCTTTTCCTGTGTCTGAGTACGGTCGAGCAGGACATTGCCGTCATGATCCAGAATCTTGGTGTACATGATCGGCTCCTGGTAAACACCGCCGTTTGCGATTGCGGCGTATGCCGCACACATTTCGTAGTTATACACACCGTCTGTGATACCGCCAAGGGCAAGAGACTGGTGAATATCTGTAAATACCTGACCCTCATCTGTAGTCCGGCTTTCAACCAGAGTGGAGAGTCCAAAGTTCTGACAGTAGGTAAAGCCAAGCTGCGGCGTAATCTCTGTCAGTGTCTTGACAGCGCAGATATTGGCGGACTGCTCAATCGCCTCCCGCATGGTCATATTACCGCGGTAATAATCGCCCCACCAGTTGGATACCGGAGTACCATCCGCGTATTCATAAGGTTCATCCTTGATGATTGTTGCCAGTGTTTCACCGGCGCTGTCAAGGGCAGGAGCGTAGGTAGACAGAATCTTAAAGCAGGAACCAGGCTGTCTTGTAGATCCGGTGTATGCACGGTTCAGACTCATGCTGGAGGACTTGGTTCCACGGCCGCCGACCATGGCCTTGATCTGTCCGGTAGCCTGATCAATGACGGTCACTGATGCCTGAGGCTGCGGTGACAGATCGATTACTTCATCATATGTGTCCCCCTCCTGAGCAATAGAAGCCTTAAATTCTTCGATCACCTGGTACGCTTCTTCCTCCGAATCAAAAGTCAGTCCGTATTTCATATTCCGGAACTGCTTGATATGTCCGGAACTGTAGTTTTCCTGTGTCCCATCGGCACGGGTAACAGTCAGAGCATAGGACAGTCCATACTCTATGTTGGAAGGATAATTGCTGTCATCGTTGACGATCTGGTCACAGATTCCCTGGATTTCCAGATCCTGTGTGGAATAAATACTCAATCCGCCTTTATATAATGTATTGTAGGCCTGAGTTTCGCTGTAGCCAAGTCCGATATCCGGATCTTCCAGATCATTCAGAATCTGTTCTGTCAAAGCGTCCACAAAATAGCTCTGCGGAGTGGTGCTCTGTGTGATGTTCGTATTGACATTCTGAATACGGGAATATACATCATCCGCCAGTGCTTCATCATGCGCCTCCTGGGAAATATATCCCTGATCAAGCATGTTGTCGAGAACCTGCTCGCGGCGTTTCGCATTGTTGTCAGGATGTGTAATAGGATTGTAATAACTTGGACTCTGGGTAATCGCAGCGATGACCGCGCATTCCGAAAGAGTCAGCTGAGACACATCCTTGTTAAAGTACCGCTGGGAAGCAGCCTGTACCCCGAGTGTATTCTGGCCAAGGTTGATGGTATTCAGATAGTTTTCCATGATTTCGCTTTTTGACATCTGCTTTTCAAGCTTGAGTGCAAGATACTGTTCCTGAATTTTACGTTCCAGTCTGTCAAAGAACGTATCTTCCGACATGAAGTCAAAAATATTATTTTTGATCAGCTGCTGTGTCAGGGTCGATGCGCCTTGAGAAAAATCTCCGGTGGTGATACCGATGATTCCTACACGGATGATACCTTTTGGATCGATACCGTTATGCTCATAAAAACGCTCGTCCTCGATTGCAACAAAAGCATGCTGAAGATCCTTTGGAATCTCGTCGATTGTCTTATAAACACGGTTGGAACCGGCTGAGGTCAGCCGCTCGGTTTCGGTCTTATTATCCGACGCGTAAATAACGGAAGTATATCCTGTCGGCTTTACGTCTTCCGGGGTGACATCCGGGGCATCATTGATGACTTTTTTGATAAAAATTCCGCCGCCCACACATCCGGCTACGACAAGAAGCAGGAGCGTCAGAAGAACTCCTTTGAAGATCCGTACGCCGAGACGTTTCTTTTTCAGTTTTGATTTTGAGGTAATGTCTTTTCGTTTCTTAGCAGCCTTTTTTCTACCATAGTTCATGAGCATATGCCTCCTTTTATACCAAACCATTATAGCAAATTTCAATATTGAAATAAAGAAAAAAATGCAATCTTCAGTATTCGCTGATAAAAATTTAAGAAAAAGTTTTGAAAATGTTGAAATTCCTGTTATAGTAGAAAAGAAGATACAGGAGGAACGAACATGGTCGAAGAATACAGGACAGTGCTTGAAAACGGGGAAGCGGAAATTGTTGAAAAGAGATCTCGTTTTTTGGCGGCGGTTTCCCATATTGACACGGAGGAAGAGGCACTGGAATTTATAGAGAGCATCCGGAAAAAGCATTACAATGCTACGCACAACTGCTATGCCTATGTTCTGGGAGAGCGGTTTGAACTGCAGCGTTTCAGTGATGATGGAGAGCCGGGAGGAACCGCCGGGAAGCCGATTCTCGATGTATTGACAGGAGAGGACATCCATGACTCCGTGATTGTCGTGACCCGTTATTTTGGAGGAACGCTTCTTGGAACCGGCGGGCTTGTCAGGGCCTACTCCGGAGCAGCAAAAGAGGGACTTCTTGCAAGTGCTATTATTACCAGAAAACGAGGGATTAAACTGAAAATCCGGACTGAATATACCGGACTGGGGAAGATCCAGTACATCCTTGCCCAGAATGGGATTCATGTTCTGGACACCCGGTATACGGAAGCTGTCAGCATGGAGTGTCTGATTCCTTACAGAGAAAAGGGAAAAATGGAAAAAGAGCTGACAGAAGGGACAAACGGACAGGCGAAACTGGAGTGGGGCGAAGAGTGCTTTTTCGCAGTGCATAAGGGAGAAACGATGCTGTTTGAGAAATAGGGAAGGGGCTGTGTTTTACAGCCCCTTGCTTTTATAATACTACTGAAATTCCGGTTCGATCAAACCGTAAGTATTATTCTTTCTCTTGTATACAACATTGACTTCATCTGTCTCAGCGTTGGTAAATACATAGAAATTATGACCGAGAAGTTCCATCTGAATGCATGCGTCTTCCGGAAACATTGGTTTGATACCAAAGCGTTTTGTACGGATAATCTGAATAGAATCGTCTTCCACGCTGTCGTGATCATGATCTTCCACAAATGATTTGCTGAAATCCACACCAGCCTGATGTTTTTCAACCAGCTTGTTTTTATATTTGCGGAGCTGACGTTCGATGATCTCTTCGACAAGGTCGATAGAAACATACATATCGTTGCTGGACTGTTCGGAGCGGATAATATTTCCCTTGAGAGGGATAGTGACTTCAATTTTCTGCTCTTCCCTTTCCACACTGAGTGTAACGTGTATCTCGGTTTCAGGAGTGAAATATCTTTCCAACTTTCCAAGTTTGTGTTCGATTGTTTCCTTTAAAGCAGGCGTCACATCGATATTTTTTCCTCTGATAATAAATTTCATAAGCCCAACTCCTTTTTCCTGTATTTTCTGCCCGGCTGCGAAAGCAGTTCAATATGGCAGAAGATCTGTTTTCAAATCATAGATTTGAATTCCTGCCCTTATTATACTACGAAGACTTTGGACATGCAATTATAAATAACTAAAAAAAATATTAAAAGTAATAAGTTTACTGACAAAATCTGAGAAGTACAAACAATAGAATGAAAAAACTATGCTTTTTTCTGGACGAATACAAAGAGGGCAGGATATAAAAACAGAATCCAGAAAACGAGGAAAGCGTAAACAAATGCTTTCCAGAGCAGGGCGGAGCCAAGGCCCGAGAGGAACAGCTTGAACAGGAGTGTGGAAAAAAGACCTGCAAGCAGTTTTATGGCCTGTGCGGTACGGGTGCGTGCCGCGGTGGAAAACCGGAGTCGTGTCTGTTCCAGATAAAGTCCTGCGGCGAAACCAAGTCCGGCTCCGGCGGCTTTGATACAGTCTGCGGCATATCTGACAGCCAGCCGGTCAAGGTGCATTAGAAGACAGGCGTAAAGAAGCACTGCAAAAGCACAGATGGCCAGGACGATACACAGTGTCCGGATATGGTCAAAAAGCCTGGAAGAAAATCTGGAGAAAAACCAGGAAAAGGCAAGGGAAACTGTCAGGGCAGCAAGCACATCCTTGGGTGTATGGACGCCCAGGTACATTCTTGAAAAACCGATCAGAAGAAATGCTGCGGTAAATAACACTTTCAGAATCCTGTTTCCGGCTTTCATTGCAAGGGGAGCAAACAGACAGGTGCCGCCTTGCGTGTGACCGCTTGGAAACGAGTAACCGGTGGCATGGGAAACGGCACTCTTTACCGGCGGAAAATCCGGGTCCAAAACCCAGGGACGCGGAATCCGAAACGTAATCTTCATACTCTGTACGAAAAGCCCGGATGAAAAATAAGTCAGGCCCAGCTGACAGGCGAATGTTTTATTGACGCACCAGTAAAAGCAGCAGATCACTGAAAGAAGAAAGGTTTCCTGACCAAAACAGGTAACGAACTGAAAGAATTCGTTACCTGCAGGAGTCCGGATGCCTTCTAAAAACCATAAAAAATCCATATAGACACCTCAGAATAATTCACTTTTATTTTTTCGCGCTGTCACGTCTGCGCATTCTGGAATCCAGAATCTTTTTACGGATCCGGAGACTCTTCGGAGTCACTTCCAGAAGTTCATCTGTATCAATGAAATCCAGTGCCTCCTCCAGACTCAGGATACGCGGAGGAGAGAGTTTTAATGCGTCATCAGAACCGGAAGCACGAGTGTTGGTCAGGTGCTTTGCCCGGCAGACATTGATTTCGATATCATCGGTCTTTGCATTCTGGCCGACTACCATTCCGGCATAGACACGTTCCCCCGGAGTGATAAATAATGTTCCGCGTTCCTGGGCATTGAAAAGACCGTAGGTCAAAGCCTCGCCTGTCTCGAAAGCGATCAGAGAACCGTTTTTACGATACTGAATTTCGCCTTTGTACGGAGCGTAGCCGTCAAAGGCAGTGTTCATGATTCCGTTCCCCTTTGTATCGGTCAGAAAGTCGCCGCGGTATCCGATCAGGCCCCGGGACGGGATGGAAAATTCCAGTCTGGTGTAGGCACCGTTTGACATTCCCATATTCCGGAGTTCGCCCTTTCTCTGGCTCAGCTTGTCGATGACGGTTCCGGTAAACTCGTCCGGAACATCGATGTAGACAAGCTCCATCGGCTCTAACAGTTTTCCGTTTTCGTCTTCTTTATAAAGAACCTCTGCCTTGCTGACAGCAAATTCGTAGCCTTCGCGTCGCATGTTCTCGATCAGGACGGAAAGATGGAGCTCGCCTCGTCCGGACACTTTGAAGCTGTCCATGTCATCGGTATCTTCCACGCGGAGACTGACATCCGTATTCAGTTCACGGAACAGACGGTCGCGGAGATGACGGGAAGTTACAAATTTTCCTTCCTGCCCTGCAAACGGGCTGTCGTTAACCTTGAACTGCATGGAGATCGTAGGCTCGGAAATTTTCTGGAACGGGATCGGATCCGGATGCTCAGGGGAGCAGATCGTATCTCCGATGGAAATATCAGCGATACCGGAAATGGCAACAATAGAACCGATTCCGGCCTCTTTGACCTCGATTTTGTTCAAACCGTCAAACTCATAGAGCTTGCTGATTTTTACCCGTTTCTGTTTGCCCGGCTCATGATGGTTGACAACGACGACATCCTGATTGACACGGATTGTTCCGTTGTCAACTTTTCCTACACCGATACGTCCCACATATTCATTATAATCGATTGTACTGATGAGCACCTGGGTGGCGGCGTCCGGATCTCCTTCCGGGGCAGGGATGTATTCCAGAATCGTCTCGAAAAGCGGGATCATATTTTCCGGTTTGTCATCCAGCTCCAGAATCGCGTACCCGCCTTTGGCAGAAGCGTACACAAACGGGCAGTCCAGCTGGCTGTCATCTGCGTCCAGATCCATAAAGAGCTCCAGTGTCTCGTCAATCACTGCATCCGGACGTGCTTCCGGACGGTCGATTTTGTTGATGCAGACAATGACCGGCAGCTTTAATTCCAGCGCTTTTTTCAGAACGAATTTGGTCTGCGGCATCGGCCCTTCAAAGGCGTCTACAACAAGGACAACACCGTTTACCATTTTGAGGACACGTTCTACCTCGCCGCCAAAATCGGCATGTCCCGGTGTATCAATAATATTGATTTTCGTATTTTTGTAGTGTACGGCTGTATTTTTTGAAAGAATGGTGATGCCGCGCTCACGCTCGATGTCATTGGAGTCCATGACACGCTCTTCAACTTCCTGATTCTCACGGAAGACGCCGCTCTGTTTTAAAAGCTCGTCAACCAGAGTTGTTTTCCCGTGGTCTACATGGGCGATAATGGCAATATTACGAATATCTTCACGTTTTATTTTCATATCGTTATATCCTTCTTTCTACTTATATAATGTAGCAACTTATATAGTCTACCATATTTTTTGGATTTTACAAGCATTTCTATCCATATTTATCGGAATATGTCGATCGAAATTTATGGAAAATCTTCCGGAATGGTCATATCCTTTCAAGGAGGGGCATAAAGTATTAAAGATAAAAAACTACGTATCAGAGGAAGGGAGAATTACATTTCATGTCAGATAAGATCATTGAAAACAACCAGGTAACGATTATGGGACAGGTGGCGACAACATTCGAATTCAGCCACGAAGTATTTGGAGAGGGCTTCTACACGATGGAAGTGCTTGTGAAGCGCCTGAGCAACTCGGAGGACCGGATCCCGGTCATGATCTCTGAGCGTCTGATCGATGTGACCCAGGATTATGTGGGAGAGTATATTATCGTTCAGGGACAGTTCCGGTCCTATAATCGGCATGAGGAACAGAAAAACAGACTTGTGCTGTCCGTCTTCGCAAGGGAAGTGTCCTTTGTGGAGAGCGATGAGGATATGGACGGTGTCAAGACAAACAGCATTTTTCTGGACGGCTATATCTGTAAAGCACCGGTATACAGAAAGACTCCGCTTGGAAGGGAAATTGCGGACCTTCTGCTGGCCGTCAACCGACCGTACGGGAAATCAGACTATATTCCATGTATCTGCTGGGGACGTAACGCAAGGTTTGCCTCCTCGTTTGAAGTCGGCGCGCATGTACATATTCTCGGACGGGTACAGAGCCGGGAATATATAAAAAAATTATCGGAGACGGAGACAGAGAAAAGAACCGCTTATGAAGTGTCGGTAAGCAAGCTGGAATGCCAGGAAGAATAAGGACCCAATGCTGGCAGGACTCGTTGAATTGATGTTTGACACATGTTGGGAATAGTGATAAACTTTCAGTAATGACGATTTAATGTTCTAAAGTGTGAAAAGGAAACAAACGAGTTGGAGGTAATATTATGTCGATATTTACAGGGTCAGGTGTAGCGATTGTGACACCATTTTTACCGGATGGTTCCGTAAACTATGATAAGCTCGATGAACTGATTGAGTATCATATTGATCATAAGACGGATGCGATTATTATCTGTGGTACGACCGGTGAGTCATCCACGTTGACAGAAGAAGAGCATATGGAGTGCATCAAATTTACGATTCAGCAGGTGAAAAAGAGAGTCCCGGTCATTGCAGGAACGGGGTCAAATGCGACATTTACGACAATCGAAATGTCAAGAGAAGCGGTTGAGTACGGCGCGGATGCTCTGCTTCTTGTAACGCCTTACTATAACAAGGCGACACAGAAAGGACTGGTTGCCCATTACAAGGCGGTAGCCGATGAGGCAAAGGCGCCGATTATTCTCTACAGCGTAGCAAGCCGGACCGGTCTGAATATTGCACCGGAGACGGCAGCAGAGCTTGCCAAAATCGATAACATCGTGGCAATCAAAGAAGCATCAGGAAATATTTCCCAGATTGCGAAAATCATGCAGCTGACGGACGGAAAGCTGGATCTGTATTCGGGCAATGACGATCAGATCGTCCCGCTTCTGTCTCTTGGAGGCAAGGGAGTCATCTCCGTTCTTGCCAATATTGCACCGGAGTATACCCATGACATCTGCCGGAAGTTCTTTGACGGCGATCTGAAAGGAAGTCTGAAGATGCAGCTGGATGCGTTGCCGCTGATCGACAAACTGTTCTGCGAGGTCAATCCGATTCCGGTAAAGACGGCGATGAATCTGCTTGGAAAAGAAGTTGGAGGTCTGAGAATGCCGCTTTCCCCGATGGAAGAGGCTCACAAACAGGCTCTTGCAGAAGAGATGAAAAAGTTTGGAATGAAACTGGCTTAACAGAATCAGGAAAAGAAAAGAGGGAGCCGAAAGGCGCCCTCTTTGGATATGCGAAAGGAGAAGAGCGAAGATGGTAAGAATAATTATGCATGGCTGTAATGGGAAAATGGGACAGGTGATCACCCGGCTCGCGGCAGAAGACGGCAATTGTCAGATTGTGGCAGGAATTGATACATTCCGCGGGATTGAAAATACCTATCCGGTATTTGACAACCTGAAAGACTGTGATGTGGAAGCTGATGTTGTGATCGATTTTTCAAACGCAAAAGCGGTGGACGGGCTTTTGGAAGCCTGCTGCGAAAAGAAACTTCCGGTAGTGCTTTGTACGACCGGTCTTTCCGAAGAGCAGCTTCAGAAAGTGGAAGACGCGGCAAAAGAGACGGCTGTTCTTAAATCTGCCAATATGTCTCTCGGCATCAATCTGCTGATGCGTCTTTTGAAGGATGCTGCCAAAGTCCTTGCCCCGGCAGGATATGATATTGAAATTGTTGAAAAGCATCATAATAAAAAGGTAGACGCGCCAAGCGGAACAGCGCTTGCACTTGCCGATGCCATCAATGAGACCCAGGATCCACAGTACGCATACTGTTTTGACAGAAGTCAGGAGAGAAAGCCAAGGGAAAAAAGAGAGATCGGAATCTCGGCTGTCCGCGGCGGAACGATCGTCGGGGAACACGAGGTGCTCTTTGCGGGAGAGGATGAAGTGATTGAGTTTAAGCATACCGCTTATTCCAAAGCCGTGTTCGGAAAAGGAGCACTGGAAGCGGCAAAATTCCTGGCAGGGAAGCCGGCAGGAAGATATGAAATGAGCGATGTGATTTCATTTTAATTCTCACATGAATAAAATCTGATTTTCTGCAGATAGTAAGTAGTGCAAATTCTATTTGCAGGAGGGAAAAAGATGAAATCTTGGAAACGAGCCGCTCTTGTTCTGCTGAGTGTGTTCATGCTTGGCTGTATGACTGCATGTTCAGGAGAAAACCGTGTCAATGATGCGACAAACGGAAGTAATACCGGGAACACGCTGGAGGAAGATATCAATAATGGAGCTGACGCCCTGGAAGACGGAGCCGAGGACTTGAAAAATGGTATCGAAGACGGAGCCCGGGATATCAAAGATGGCGTGGAAGATGCGCTGGATGGAAACAGCAGAACAGATATGGACAGATAAGAGAGCCTTTTTGGCTCTCTTATCTGCGATTATGGAGGAGATATTTGGCTTGACGGAAGAGAGGAACCTGTGTTAATGTAAGAAAATAAATTGACGTGGTAAAGTAAAAAAGTGTTGGGAGGTAAAAAGATGCGGTTCCGTCCTTGTATTGATATACATAATGGCAAAGTAAAACAGATTGTAGGCGGAAGCCTCACCGACCGGGGGGACAGGGCCAGCACCAATTTTGTGGCGGATAAACCGGCAGACTGGTTTGCGGGCAGATATCAGGAGGACGGCCTTTATGGAGGTCATGTTATTCTTCTGAATCCGGCATCGTCTCCGTATTTTGAGGAGACAAAAAAGCAGGCACTTCGGGCCCTTCAGGCATTCCCCGGAGGACTTCAGATCGGAGGCGGTATCCGGGCGGATAATGCCGGAGATTATTTAGATGAGGGAGCGAGTCATGTCATTGTTACATCTTATGTTTTTTCCGACGGCCGGATCCGGTGGGATCATCTGGAACAGCTGAAAGATGCCGTGGGAAAGGAGCGGATTGCTCTGGATTTAAGCTGCAGAAAACGAGATGGAAAATATCTGGTTGTCACAGACCGGTGGCAGAAATTTACGGACACTGAAGTGACCCGGGAACTTTTGAATATGCTGGCCGGTTTCTGTGCCGAGTTTCTGATTCACGGTGTTGACGTGGAGGGACGCTCTGCGGGAATCGATCAGGAGCTTGCCGGAATCCTTGGAACATGGGAGAAAGCCGGCGAAATACCTGTGACGTACGCCGGCGGAATTGCATCCATGGAGGATATAAGGATATTGCAGAAAGCAGGAAAAGACAGGGTGGATTTTACCGTGGGAAGTGCTCTGGATCTTTTCGGAGGAGAGCTAAGCTACGATGAAATCAGACAGAAGTATCATGGCTGACGTTTGTGAACACGGTGGAAAGAGTTTGTGAACACTTTAGAAACAGGTTGAACAAGCCCGTGGATAGTGTTAAAATGAGGAATGGATTAATTTTTTAGAACGATAAGGAGCAGTAAAAAATGGGACTGATACAGAAAGTGTTTGGTACACACAGCCAGCATGAGTTAAAGAGAATCTATCCGATCGTAGATCATATCGAAGCTTTGGAACCTGAGATGCAGAAGCTTTCTGATGAAGAATTAAGAGATAAAACGAGAGAATATAAGGAACGGTACGCAAAGGGAGAAACTCTGGATGACCTGCTTCCTGAGGCATTTGCCACAGTAAGAGAGGCAGCAGTAAGATCCATCGGAATGAAACATTACCGTGTACAGCTGATCGGCGGTATTGTCCTTCATCAGGGACGTATTTCCGAGATGAAGACCGGTGAAGGAAAGACACTTGTATCCACACTGCCGGCTTACTTGAATGCCCTCACGGGAGAAGGTGTTCATATCGTTACTGTCAACGACTATCTGGCAAAGCGTGACGCCGAGTGGATGGGAAAAGTACATGAATTTCTGGGACTGAAAGTCGGAGTCGTATTAAACGATATGGACAATGACCAGAGAAGAGCGGCCTATGCCTGTGATATTACATACGTCACCAACAATGAACTTGGATTTGATTATCTGAGAGATAACATGGTGATCTATAAAGAGCAGCTTGTACAAAGGGGACTGAAATACGCCATCATCGATGAGGTCGACTCCGTTCTGATCGACGAGGCAAGAACCCCTCTGATTATTTCCGGCCAGAGCAGTAAGTCCACAAAGCTCTACGAGGCGTGTGATATTCTTGCGCAACAGATGGAGCGTGGAGAAGCAAGCGGTGAATTCTCTAAGATGAATGCAATTCTTGGTGAAGAGATTGAAGAAACCGGAGACTTCATCGTCAACGAAAAAGAGAAGGCCATCAACCTGACGGAAGACGGTGTAAAGAAGGTTGAAAACTTCTTCCATATTGAAAATCTGGCAGATCCGGAAAATCTGGAGATCCAGCATAATATCATCCTGGCCCTGAGAGCACACAACCTGATGTTCCGTGACAAGGATTATGTAGTAAAAGACAACGAAGTGCTGATCGTCGATGAGTTTACAGGACGTATCATGCCGGGAAGAAGGTATTCCGACGGACTTCATCAGGCAATCGAGGCAAAAGAGCATGTAAAAGTCAACCGGGAGAGTAAAACACTTGCAACGGTTACCTTCCAGAACTTCTTTAATAAGTATGAAAAGAAATGTGGTATGACAGGTACCGCCCTGACAGAAGAAAAAGAGTTCCGCGATATCTACGGAATGGATGTTGTGGAAATTCCGACCAACAAACCGGTTATCCGGAAGGATCTGGACGATGCTGTTTACAAGACCAAGAAAGAGAAGTTTAACGCAGTATGCGATGCTATTGAGGAAGCACATGCAAAGGGGCAGCCGGTTCTGGTTGGTACGATTACCATTGAGACCAGTGAGCTTTTAAGCAAAATGCTCAGAAAACGAGGTATCCGCCATAATGTCCTGAATGCCAAGTTCCATGAGCTGGAAGCACAGATCGTAGCTGAGGCCGGACAGCACGGCGCGGTTACGATTGCGACCAATATGGCGGGCCGTGGTACCGATATCAAGCTGGATGAAAAGGCAAGAGAAGCCGGCGGCTTAAAGATCATCGGTACAGAGCGTCATGAATCCAGACGAATTGACAACCAGCTCCGCGGACGTTCCGGACGTCAGGGCGATCCGGGTGAATCCCGTTTCTACCTTTCTCTGGAAGACGACCTGCTCCGCCTGTTCGGCTCTGAAAAGCTGATGTCCGTATTCAATGCGCTGGGCGTGGAAGACGGAGAACAGATTGAACACAAGATGCTTTCAGGAGCGATTGAAAAGGCGCAGAAGAAGATCGAGTTCAACAACTATGGTATCCGTAAGAATCTTCTGGAATATGACCAGGTTATGAATGAACAAAGAGAGATTATCTACGAAGAACGCCGCCGTGTGCTTGACGGGGAAAGCATGAGAGATTCCATCTATCATATGATTACAGAATATGTGGAAGATCTTGTTGACAGATATGCTCCGGCTGACAGATCCGGTGATGAGTGGGATCTGGAAGGCATGGATGTGGCGCTTCATGAGACCATTCCGATGATTCAGGCTGTGACCGGGGAAGATGTGAAGAAAAAGCAGCAGAAAGAGCTGAAGCATCTTCTGAAAGAACGTGCTGTTAAAGCATACGAGGCAAAGGAAGCAGAATTCCCGGAACCGGAACATTTAAGAGAAGTAGAGCGTGTCGTACTGCTCAGAGCGATTGATGGCAGATGGATGGATCATATCGACGATATGGACCAGCTTCGTCAGGGAATCGGTCTTCAGGCATATGGGCAGAAAGATCCGCTCGTGGAATACAAGATGCTTGGATACGACATGTTCGGTGAGATGACAAAGGCTATTGAGGCGGATACGATCCGTGTGCTCTTCCATGTCAAGATGGAACAGAAAGTGGAAAGAGAACAGGTTGTAAAAGTAACAGGAACAAATAAGGACGACTCGGCATCCCATGCGCCGAAAGTCCGCACAGAAAAGAAAGTTTACCCGAATGATCCGTGTCCATGCGGAAGCGGCCTGAAATACAAACAGTGCTGCGGGAAAAAGAAATAATAAAAATAAAAGAGGTGAGAACAGTGGTTGAGCTTGAACAGCTGAGACTGGAACTGCAGGCATTTGAGGAACCTCTTAAGGAAGTAAGGGATTCACTTTGACCTGCCGGGCAAAGAAAAAAGAGTAGAAGAACTGGAACGTAAAATGGAAGAACCGGATTTCTGGGAGGATACGGAAGGCTCCCAGAAAGTCATGAAAGAACTCAAAATGCTGAAAGATACACTGAAAACGGCGGAAGAGCTGAATCAGCAGTATGAAGATACCGGAGTCCTTCTGGAAATGGCAGAAGAAGAACAGGATGAAAGTCTTATCGGAGAGATCCGTGACGGAGTCAAAAGGCTGGATGAGCACCTGGAGGAGGTACGGATCAGCACGCTCCTCGGGGGAGAGTATGATAATTGTGATGCGATCGTGACACTCCATGCCGGAGCAGGAGGCACGGAGGCCTGTGACTGGAACCAGATGCTTTACCGGATGTATTCCCGGTTTGTGGAGCGTCATGGATTTTCGATGGAGGTTCTGGATTATATTGACGGTGACATTGCGGGAATCAAAAACGTGACCTTTGAAGTTCACGGGGAAAATGCGTATGGATTTCTGAAATCCGAGAAAGGGATACATCGTCTGGTACGGATTTCACCGTTCAATTCGGCGGGAAAACGTCAGACATCTTTTGCGTCCTGTGATGTGATTCCGGATATTGACAAAGAGATCGATATCGAGATCAATGAAGATGATCTGAAGATCGATACCTACCGGTCAAGCGGGGCAGGAGGACAGCACATTAACAAGACGTCCTCCGCAGTCCGGATCACGCATCTTCCGACCGGGATTGTCGTACAGTGCCAGAATGAGCGCTCGCAGCATCATAATAAGGATAAAGCGATGCAGATGTTAAAGGCAAAGCTGTATTTGATGAAAGAACAGGAACAGGCGGAGAAGATGTCCGGTATCCGCGGAAAGGTCAAGGATATCGGATTTGGAAATCAGATCCGCTCTTATGTTATGCATCCATACAGTCTTGTCAAGGATCACAGGACAAACGAAGAATCCAGTAATGTAGGAGCAGTGATGGACGGCGAGATTGACAGATTCATCAATGCATATCTGAAACAGGAGAGTGTACATGGATAAGACGAAATACTATGTGCTGAACAGAAAAGCGGTTCCGGAAGTCCTGTTGAAAGTTGTGGAGGTCAAGCATCTGCTTGCGACACAGAAGGGACTTACGATCGGCGAAGCGGCAGAACAGGCAGGAATCAGCAGAAGTTCCTTTTATAAATACAAAGATGATATTTTCCCGTTTCATGAAAATGAAAAGGGACAGACTATTACCATGGTCCTGCAGATGGAAGATATTCCAGGGCTTTTGGCAGAGATTTTGGGTGAAGTTGCACAGTGCAGGGCAAACATTCTGACTATTCACCAAAGTATTCCGCTCAATGGAGTGGCAACGCTTACCATGAGTGTGGAAGTCCTTTCCACAACAGGAAATCTCTCGGAAATGGTTGCGAAAATCGAAGAAAAAAACGGAGTTCATTATCTGAAAATAGTAGGGAGGGAATAAAAATGATAAGTGTTGCGGTACTGGGCTATGGTACAGTCGGATCCGGAGTAGTGGAAGTGTTCCGGCAAAATCAGGAGAAGATTGACCGGTGCGCAGGAGATCAGGTGCGGATCAAATATGTTCTGGATCTGCGTGATTTCCCGGAGGATCCGGTGCAGGAACTGATTGTGCATGATTTTGAAAAAATTGTCAGTGATGAAAGTGTGGATATTGTCGTAGAGGTAATGGGCGGTCTGGAACCTGCTTACACCTTTGTGAAGAGAAGTCTGGAAGCCGGGAAAAATGTGGTAACCTCCAATAAGGCGCTTGTGGCTGCGCATGGAGCGGAGCTGTTGAAGACCGCAAAAGAGAACCATGTCAACTACCTCTTTGAGGCGAGTGTGGGAGGCGGTATTCCGATTATCCGTCCGCTTGTCTCTTCGCTTACGGCGGATGAGATTGAAGAGATTACGGGAATCCTGAATGGGACGACGAACTATATGATGACGAAGATGTTCTATGAGGGAGCCGATTACGATGAAGTATTGAAAGAAGCACAGGCAAATGGATTTGCAGAACGGAATCCGGAGGCGGACGTGGAAGGTATGGATGCCTGCAGGAAAATAGCGATTCTGTCTTCCATTGTGTCCGGAAAGCAGGTGGATTTCCGCGATATTTATACAGAAGGTATCACGAAGATTACTGTCAAGGATATGCGCTACGCAAAACAGATGAATGCGGTAATCAAACTGCTTGCTACGATGAAGCGGGACGAAGAGAAGCTTGAGGCGGTTGTAGCCCCGTTCATACTTCCGGCAGAGCATCCGCTTGCAAGTGTGAATGGAGTGTTCAATGCGATTTTCGTGCATGGCAACGCTTTGGGGGATGCAATGTTCTATGGAAGCGGCGCAGGAAAGATGCCGACGGCCAGCGCAGTAGCGGCAGATATCGTGGAAGCTGCGAAATACAGAAACGAGACAATCTGCGAATACTGGTCCGGAGAGCGTCTGGAACTTGAAAGCCGCCTGGATGTAAAAAGAAAGTTTTTTGTCCGGATGTCCGGAAGCAGGGCAGCATATGAAGAACGGATCAGAGATACTTTTGGCAAGGTTGAATTCGTGGAGGCTGATGACTGCGAAGGAGAATTCGGATTTATTACAGATGTCATGAAAGAAGGGGAATACGAAGACGCGGCTGCAAGGTTTGACAATGTCATTCACATGATCCGCGCAGCATCATAAGATAGATTATAAGACGAAAACAGAAGGGAATGATTGCGGATGAAATATATTATCATTCTTGGGGACGGTATGGCAGGAGAGCCGCTGGAGTGTATTGGGGGAAAGACGACGCTGGAACAGGCTTTGACGCCTGAGATGGATCGCCTTGCAAAGATGAGCGAAATCGGGCTCGTCTCAATGGTGCCGGAGGGGATGGCACCTGGAAGTGATACGGCCAACCTGTCGGTCCTTGGCTATAATCCCGAAGTATATTATACCGGAAGGTCGCCTCTTGAGGCGCTCAGTATCGGAGTAGGGATGGAAGAGGATGATGTATCGTTCCGCTGCAATCTGGTCACGCTGACCGAGGATGCATCACTCCCTTATGAAGATCAGAGAATTGTGGACCACAGCTCGGATGAAATTAATACCAGAGATGCAGGTGTCCTTCTGGAGGTTCTGAAGGAGGAAGTGTTAAAACCGGGATTTGAGCTGTACCGCGGGACATCCTACCGCCATCTTCTGCTTTGGAAGAATGGACACGAAATGGAACTGACGCCGCCCCATGATATTCTGACAAATCAGATCCGGGAATATCTTCCGGGGGATCCGATGCTTTTGGCAATGATGAAAGAAAGCTATCGAGTTTTAAAAGAGCATCCGGTTAATCTAAAACGGAAAGCCCAGGGGCTTCGACCGGCCAATTCCGCCTGGTTCTGGGGAGCGGGAAAAAGGCCAAAACTGCCGGATTTTCAGGAAAAGACCGGAAAAAGAGGCGTGATGATTTCGGCGGTGGATCTCCTGAAAGGGATTGCCGCCGGAAGCGGAATGAAAATTGTTCATGTAGAAGGAGCGGACGGCGGCCTTCATACGAATTATGAAGGAAAGGCACAGGCGGCAGTCCGTGCGCTGCTTGATGAAGGCTACGATTTCGCCTATATCCATGTGGAAGCGCCGGATGAAATGGGACATCAGGGCAGCGTGGAAAAGAAGGTCCGGGCAATCGAATTTCTGGATCAGAGGCTGATCCGGATTGTCAGGGAGGCGATGGATGCATCGGGAGAACCGTACAGACTGCTGATTCTGCCGGATCATCCGACACCGATTGCTGCCAGAACACATACCGCGGATCCGGTTCCCTATCTTCTCTACGACAGAAAAAGACCTGAAAACGGGGCAGAGAGCTACTGTGAAAGGACGGCTGTGCAGTCAGGAAGATGGGAAAAAAATGGATATCATCTGATCGAACACTTATTTGAATACTAGGAGGAAATTATGCTGATAGTAAAGAAATTCGGGGGAAGCTCTGTCGCAAACAGAGAAAGAATCTTCAATGTGGCAAGGCGCTGCATTGAGGATTATAAAAAAGGGAATGATGTAATTGTAGTACTTTCAGCTATGGGAGATACAACAGACGAACTTCTGGAACTGGCGCAGAGCATCAATCCAAACGCGCCGAAAAGGGAGCTGGATATGCTCCTGACTACGGGAGAGCAGGTATCCGTTGCGCTGATGGCGATGGCATTTCATTCATATGATGTCCCGGCAATCTCTTTGAACGCTTTTCAGGTGCGGATGCACTGTACGGCAAGATATGGAAATGCAAGATTCAAACGGATCGATACTGAGCGGATCCAGCATGAACTGGAAGCGAGAAAGATTGTAATTGTGACCGGATTCCAGGGAATTAACAAATACGATGATTACTCTACCCTGGGACGAGGCGGTTCCGATACTACTGCGGTTGCGCTTGCGGCAGCACTTCATGCTGACAAGTGCGAAATCTATACCGATGTGGACGGCGTCTACACGGCAGATCCGAGAATTGTAAAAAATGCAAGAAAAATTGACGAGATTATTTACGATGAAATGCTGGAACTTGCGACTTCAGGAGCAAAGGTGCTTCATAACCGGTCCGTTGAGATGGCGAAGAAGTATGGCGTCGAGCTGGTTGTACGCTCCAGTCTTACATCAGAAGAGGGAACCGTAGTCAAGGAGGTAGTAAAAATGGAAAAAATGTTAATCACCGGTGTGGCGGCTGACAGAAATACAGTAAGAATTTCTGCGATTGGAGTAAAAGATGAGCCGGGAATCGCGTTCAAAATCTTTAATACACTTGCGAAAAACAACATCAATGTGGATATCATCCTGCAGTCTGTAGGAAGAAACGGAACAAAGGATATTTCTTTTACCGTATCCGAGGAAGATCTGAAAGAAGCACTTGCTATTCTTGAAGAGAAAAAAGAAGTTCTTACGATCAAAGAGCTTACATACAGCACCGATGTGGCAAAGGTATCCATTGTAGGAGCCGGTATGCTCAGCAATCCGGGAGTTGCGGCAAAGATGTTTGAATCTCTGTTTAACTCCAACATCAATATCAACATGATTTCCACATCTGAAATCCGTATCACTGTTCTGATCGATGAAAAAGATACAGAAAAAGCAATGATTGCAATCCATGACGGATTTGGACTGAATGATTAAAAAACAGAAAAATAAGAAATCCCCTTTCCGTTAGTACGGTTAGGGGATTATTTGTCTTTCAGAAATCCACGAACAATCTGACGGTCATTTTCAGAGGAGTACCGGTATTTCATAATAAGGTCGATTTCCGGATCCGTTAAGCAGATTGAGTGTTTCTGATCTTCTGTTTCGCAAAGATGATACTGATAGACCGGAAAGGATTCTTGAATCTGATCGGCATCAATGACACCGGCGACCAGTTCATCAAGCGTGATTTTATAAAAATCAGAAAAACGGATCAAAGTAGACAGGTCCGGTTCTCTGAGCGCCTGTTCGTAGTGAGAGTACGCCTGTCTGGTAATGTTCAGGATAGAGCTGAGTTGTTTCTGTGTGTAGTTGTATTTTTTGCGAAGAGTCCTGAGATTCTTTGCAAGCTGTACATTTGCCATGGCATACCTCCATTTTTAGAAACAGTATATCAGTTTCTATGTAAAAATTCAGATAATGCCACAAAATGTATCTATGGAAAGAAAAGCAACAAAACGTTGCTATTTATAATTTGCTTAATGTGCTGTTGTGATAAAGAACAGAAAACGTTACATCTTCTGAAAACCAGGAGGGCGGAGTAAAGGAATCGGCCATCTCTACAGAAGGAAATTCTACTTCTGCCAGCATAAGCGGAGCCAGGTCTCCCTTAAAACAGTCGAGTTCGATTGTCAGTCCGCCTTCGAGAGGAATCAGATAACGTCTTTTCTGAATCAGTCTTCCGTCAATTTTGGTAAGAAGATGTTCATAGGCCTCCTTTGTAAGAGGAAGGTTATATTCTTCACGGACCATCAGGCCTTTGGATTTATAGGTCAATGTATAATCCTCGTCCGACCGGCGGATACGAACAACGGGACTGGTATTCAGATATCCCTGCTCCATCTCATGATATGGAAAATCTTCCAGAGGCAGAGGGCAGGATTCGATGAGGTATTTACGTTCAATTTCCACAAATGTTTCCTCCTTGTAATAGTATGATCTGTTCTTTCAGTATAAATGTACTGCGGAAGGAAAACAAGGGAAAACGGACTTAGGTTGCTTTTTTTTATAGAGTCTGATAGAATCAAAAACGAACAAGGAGGAGAAAATCATGAGAAAAAAAGCCTGTGCTTTGGCGGCTGCGGTCCTTGCCGGCATGATGGCCTTTGCCGGATGCGGTGGAGACTTTGATGCAGCAGGATATGTACAAGCCGTACTCGATGAGAGACTCCAGGGGGAATTTACGGAGGCGTCCAGAATCATGGATACATCCGAATATGAACTGAAACAGGATTATGAGGCGGCTGTCGATCAGTTTGTCTATGATTATCTGACATCCGGTTATGATGAGCTCAGTGATTATACATTGTATGAGTACGAAACACTTGTAAAAGAGATTTTCAGTGTGATGAAATATGATGTGCAGAAAGCGGAGAAGACAGATTCAAAAGAGTACGAAGTATCTGTGGAGATTCAGCCGGTAGATCTGTTTGTCAATTACGTACCTGCGCTGCAGGAGGCATCAAAGGAAATTGAACAGTCCGCGCAGAACGGAGGATATGAAGGAACAGAAGAAGAAATTCAGGAGATGATGCAGTATGATTATTTATTCAGAGCATATGATCTTCTGGAAGAAGCGTACCTGAATATGCAGTACTCCGATCCGGAGACCGTGATTGTGAAAGTGGAGGCAGATGACGGAGACACCTATTCGGTCAGTGAGGAAGAATACCAGACACTTCTGGAACAGTTTTTCCGAATGGATGAAGTCGGCAGCACGGACTAAGAGTCAAAATGCGGCTTCCGGCAGAAAACGGCGAAAATATGAGGAAAAGTAAAGGTAAGACTGGAAATTCGAATAAGAATATGGTATACTCATACAATCAGTGTAATGTAGATAAGTCTGCCGACTTTTCGCATATACGATAAGATTTAGGAGGAAATGTAAATGAGTTTACAAGTAGAGAAACTGGAACACAACATGGCGAAACTGACGATCGAAGTTTCTGCCGAAGAACTGGAAAAAGCACTCCAGGGAGCTTACAACAAGCAGAAGAAAAACATCAGCATCCCAGGATTCCGTAAAGGAAAAGTGCCGCGCCAGATGATCGAAAAAATGTACGGACCGGAAGTTTTCTATGATGACGCTGCAAACCAGCTGATTCCGGAAGCATACGGAAAAGTATATGATGAAGAGGATCTTGAGATCGTATCACAGCCGAAGATTGATATCGTACAGATTGAAAAAGGCAAACCATTTATTTTTACAGCTGAGGTGGCTTTAAAGCCGGAAGTTACATTAGGAGAATACAAAGGATTAAAGGTTGAAAAGATTTCCAACCGTGTGACACAGAAAGAGATCGAAGCAAAACTTGTTGAAGAACAGGAAAAGAACGCAAGAACAGTTTCTGTGACAGACCGTCCGGTTCAGGATAAAGACGAAGTTGTACTTGACTTTGAAGGATTTGTAGACGGTGTTGCTTTTGAAGGCGGAAAAGGAGAAAACTACCCGCTGACAATCGGCTCCGGAGCATTCATCCCGGGATTTGAAGAGCAGCTGATCGGCGCAAACCTGGAAGAAGAAAAAGAAGTGAATGTAAAATTCCCGGAAGAGTACCATGCAAAAGACCTGGCAGGAAAAGAAGCAGTCTTCAAATGTACAGTGCATGAGATCAAAGTAAAAGAACTTCCGGAACTGGATGACGAGTTCGCATCCGAAGTTTCCGAGTTTGAAACTCTGGACGCTTACAAAGCAGACATCAAGGCAAAGATCAAAGAGCAGAAGATCGCAGAAGGCAAGAGAAAACAGGAAGACAAAGCAGTAGAAGAAGCTGTTGCAAACGCGCAGATGGATATTCCGGATGCCATGGTTGACACAGAAGTAAGACAGATGGCAAATGATTTTGCTCAGAGATTACAGCAGCAGGGGCTAACTCTTGATCAGTACTTCCAGTTTACAGGAATGACAGCTGAGAAGATGACAGATGAGCTGAAACCGCAGGCATTAAAGAGAATTCAGACAAGACTTGTTCTGGAAGCGATCGTAAAAGCGGAAAACATCGAAATCAGCGATGAGAAAATCGACGAGGAAATCCAGAAGATGGCTGATGCTTACAAGATGGAAGCAGACAAGCTGAAAGAATTCATGGGAGAAAAAGAAAAAGAACAGATGAAACTGGACATGGCTGTTCAGGAAGCTGTTACATTCCTTGTTGATAATGCGGTAGAAGAATAAGAGACATAAATAATAAGGAGGCATATTGCATGAGTTTAGTACCTTATGTCATTGAGCAGACAAGCCGTGGAGAGCGTTCATACGACATCTACTCAAGACTTTTAAAAGACAGAATCATTTTTCTGGACGGTGAGGTAAATGATGCTTCAGCGAGTGTGATTGTTGCACAGCTCCTGTTCCTGGAAGCAGAGGATCCGGGAAAGGATATCAATTTATACATCAACAGTCCGGGCGGTTCTGTGACGGCAGGTCTGGCAATTTATGATACGATGCAGTACATCAAGTGTGATGTGTCTACGATCTGTATTGGAATGGCTGCAAGTATGGGATCTTTCCTTCTCTCCGGAGGGAAAAAAGGGAAGCGTCTTGCGCTTCCGAACGCTGAGATCATGATTCATCAGCCATCAGGTGGTGCACAGGGTCAGGCATCAGAGATACAGATTGCTGCAGAGCATATTCTGAAAACCCGCCGGAAATTGAATGAAATTCTGGCAGCGAATACCGGGCAGACACTGGAAACGATCAGCCGTGATACGGATCGTGACAATTTCATGTCTGCTGAGGAAGCAAAAGAATACGGTTTAATTGATGAGGTCATCACGAGCCGGTAAAGGGGAAACAAGGGGCTGTCCCATGTGCTTGGGGCATCCCCTTTCCGTGTTTCATAATACAATGCGGAAAGTATATAAATGAGGTGTGAGAATGGCTTTAAAAGAAGATGTGGTAAGATGTTCCTTCTGTAATAAGACACAGTCACAGGTGCGCAAGCTGATTGCGGGACCAAACGGTGCTTACATCTGTGATGAATGTATCGAGATCTGTGCCGAAATTATAGAGGAAGAATTCGAATATGAGAACGAAGACAACGGGCTTGGAGAGATTAATCTCTTGAAGCCGGAGGAAATAAAAAGCTTTCTGGATGACTATGTCATTGGTCAGGAGGAAGCAAAAAAGGTTCTTTCCGTTGCTGTATATAATCATTATAAACGGATTAAGGCGGAAAAAGATCTGGGAGTGGAACTGCAGAAAAGCAATATTCTTATGCTTGGACCGACCGGAAGCGGAAAGACGCTTCTTGCACAGACGCTTGCAAAAGTGCTGAATGTGCCGTTTGCGATTGCGGATGCCACGACGCTGACAGAAGCGGGATATGTCGGAGAAGATGTGGAAAACATTCTTTTGAAGATTATTCAGGCTGCTGACGGTGATATAGAAAGAGCAGAATACGGAATTATTTATATCGATGAGATTGACAAGATTACAAGAAAATCCGAAAATCCATCCATTACAAGAGATGTATCAGGAGAAGGGGTACAGCAGGCGCTTCTGAAAATCATTGAAGGTACGATTGCATCCGTGCCTCCGCAGGGCGGAAGAAAACATCCGCATCAGGAGCTGTATCAGATTGATACGTCCAATATCCTTTTCATTTGCGGCGGAGCGTTTGAGGGGATTGACAAGATCATCGAAAAGAGAATCGACCAGAAATCCATAGGATTTAATGCGGAAATTGCAACCAATCATGAAGACAATCTGGACAGACTGTTAAATCAGGTACTGCCGCAGGATCTTGTTAAATTCGGCCTTATTCCGGAATTCGTCGGACGTGTTCCGGTGATTGTCGCACTGGAATCTCTTGACAGAGAGGCACTGATTCAGATTTTGACAGAGCCAAAGAGCTCGATTGTGAAGCAGTATCAGAAACTGATGGAACTCGACGGAGTCAGCCTGCAGTTTGATAAAGATGCGCTTGAGGCGATTGCGGACCGTTCGATTGCAAGAAATACCGGAGCCAGAGGATTAAGAGCGATAATGGAAAACGTCATGATGGACATCATGTACAGGGCTCCATCGGATGAGACGCTGAAAACATGCATCATTACCAAAGATGCTGTTGAGGGAAAGAGCCTGCCAAAGACCGAGCATGAAGAACGTGAATCTGAAAGTGCATAATAGACAGAATGAGAGAGGTGCAGGTAATTATACCTGCACCTTTTGTAAAATACGGAGGAATTAATGACAGAACAGATCAATCATATACCAATGGTGCCGATCCGGGGCCTGACCGTCTTCCCGGGTATGGCAGTACATTTTGATGTTGTCAGGATCAAATCCATGGAAAGTGTTCAGCAGGCAATGCTTGCAGGACAGAAGGTGTTCCTGATCAGACAGAAAGAAGATAAAACTGAAGAGCCGCAGAAAGAGGAACTATGTCGTACCGGTGTGCTGGCGGAAGTCCGGCAGGTTGTGCGGGTGCCTCAAAAGGGTCTCAGAGTGATGGTTTACGGTGAAAAGAGGGCAGTGTTAAGAGAGATGCGTGAGGTGGAAGGATACTGGGAGGCAGATATTTCCATTTGTCAGGAAAAGCGTCCGGACCTTCCGGAAGGGGTATCTCTGGAGGGAATGAAAAAAATTCTGACAGATGCCCTGAAGATTTATGTAAAAAAGACACGGCGTGTTCCGGAAGGAGTGATCCGGGATATCCTGAAGCTTGATGATGTCTATGAAATGGCAGGAGAAGCGGCGGCAGGGATCGGACTGGATTCCGTTGTACTTCAGAAACTGCTGGATGAAGATGATCTTCTGGAACGCTACTATACGCTTGTAGCCAGGATCGAGGAAGATACACGGGCGGCAGATATTACCGCAGAAATTGAAAAGAAAGTCAGAGAGCGGATCGACAAAGGCCAGCGGGAATACATTCTGAGAGAACAGTTAAAATATATCCGTGAAGAGCTGGGAGAGGACGGAACATTGTCCGACGCGGAAGAATTCGAAAAAGCAGAAAAGAAAATGCAGGCTCCGGAGGAAGTACACGAGAAAGTGGCAAAAGAAATACGTCGGTTTAAAAATACAGTAAACAACCCGACCGAGGCAGGAGTCATCCGTACCTATCTTGAGACAATGCTGGAGATGCCCTGGGATAAAAGGGCGGAGGAATATACCGATATGAAACATGCCAAGGAGATTCTTGAGGCAGAGCATTATGGTCTGAAAGAAGTCAAAGAACGGGTGCTTGAATATCTGGCGGTCAGAGAACTGACAAAACGCAGCGGATCTTCTATTTTGTGTCTTGTGGGACCTCCGGGAACTGGAAAAACATCCATTGCGAAATCCCTTGCGGAGTCCATGAAAAAGCCTTATGTAAGAATCTCTCTCGGAGGTGTCAGAGATGAGGCGGAGATCCGGGGACACAGAAAGACCTATGTAGGAGCGATGCCGGGAAGAATCGCGGATGGGCTTCGGAAAGCGGGGGTCAAAAATCCCGTGATGCTTTTGGACGAGATTGACAAGGTGAGCACTGATTATAATAAAGGGGATACCTTTTCCGCGCTTCTGGAGGTTCTGGATTCGGAACAGAATAAAAAATTCCGGGATCATTATCTGGAAGTACCGCTGGATCTCTCGGAAGTTGTCTTTGTGACAACCGCCAACACCCTTCAGACGATTCCAAGGCCGCTTCTTGACAGAATGGAAGTGATTTCGGTCTCAAGCTATACGGAAAATGAAAAGATGCACATTGCGAAAGAGCATCTGATGAAGAAACAGCTGGAGCGTCACGGGCTGGAAGGTGGACTTCTCAGTATTTCGGATGGAGCATTGTGGAAAATCATCCGCAATTACACGAAAGAGGCCGGTGTCCGTACCTTGGAGCGAACCATTGGGGAGCTTTGCAGAAAGGCGGCCAAGGAGATTCTGGAGTCGGGAAAAAAGCGGGTACGTATCACGGAACGGAATCTGGGACAGTATCTTGGAAAAGAAAAATACCACTATCATATGGCAAACAGCCAGGATGAAGTGGGAATTGTGACAGGTCTTGCATGGACAAGCGTTGGAGGGGATACACTTCAGATTGAGGTCAATGTTCTTTCCGGAAAGGGAAATCTCCTGCTGACAGGACAGATGGGTGACGTCATGAAAGAGTCTGCGCAGGCCGGAATCAGTTATATCCGTTCCATCAGCGGCCGCTGTGGAATCGAAGAAGACTTTTTTGAAAAGCATGACATTCATGTACATATTCCGGAAGGGGCAGTGCCGAAGGATGGACCATCTGCGGGCATTACGATGGCCACGGCGATCCTTTCCGCGGTGACAGGCAAAAAGGTCCGTGCGGATGTGGCGATGACCGGAGAAATTACGCTTCGCGGAAGGGTGCTTCCGATTGGAGGATTAAAAGAAAAACTGCTGGCAGCGAAAAACGCAGGCGTGCGGTGTGTGCTTGTACCATCTGAAAATCAGGCGGATGTGGAGGAAATCTCCAGGGAAATCACAAAAGGACTGGAGATCCGGTTCGTTTCACGGATGGAAGAAGTACTAAATACGGCACTTGCAGAAAAAATAGAACAGGAGGGAGAACAATGGTAATTAAAGAGGTTGCTCTGGAGACAGTGTGTGGAATTACCAGTAAACTTCCGGTTAATGACAAGCCGGAGATTGCATTTGCAGGCAAATCCAATGTAGGGAAATCCTCCCTGATCAATGCTTTGATGAACCGGAAGTCTCTGGCCCGGATTTCGGCTACGCCCGGAAAAACACAGACGATTAATTTTTATAATATCAATGGGGAAATGTATCTGGTTGACCTTCCGGGATATGGATACGCCAAGGTTTCCGAGAAAGAAAAGGAAGCGTGGGGAAAGATGATTGAGCGCTATCTGCATCAGTCTGCCATGCTTAAGGCGGTGTTCCTTCTGATTGATATCCGGCACGAACCGTCAAAAAATGATAAAATGATGTATGACTGGATTTTACATCAGGGGTATGAACCGGTAATTATTGCTACGAAGCTTGATAAAATCAAGAAAAGTCAGCTGTCAAAACAGCTCAAGGTGATCAGAGAAGGGCTGAATCTGGTAAGCGGCACAAAGGTGATTCCGTTTTCCGCAAAAACAAAGCAGGGGAGAGAGGAAATCTGGGAGTTTGCCGAGACCAGAATGTTCGGGGCTGACAGTAAGGAGGAGTAGGATGCAGGAAGACGCAGATGGAATGAAAACAGATAAAAGGCCGTACTGGAAAGTTGCCGCAAGTCTTTTTTTCAGTCTTCTGGGGACGATCTTGTTTATTGTGATCGGTGTACGGGCAATCGGATTTTTCATGCCATTTGTTATCGGGTGGTTTATTGCGTATCTGGCGTATCCGCTTGTGGGGTGGCTGGAGAGCAGAGTGAAGATCAAGAAAAAACTGGGATCTGCCCTGATTATCATTCTGGTGATCGCTATTGTGGCAGGACTCGGATATATGGGAATCGTAAAGCTGGCCCGGGAAATACAGATGGCGCTTAACAATGCTCCGGATCTTTATCAAGATCTGGAAGCGGGATTTCGGGAGATTGGAGAACGGTTTCAGGGAGTTTACAGGATGCTGCCCGAGAATATTCAAAACGGCTGGAACAGTCTGATTCAGAATATGGATGAAAGAGTAGGCGGTGTGATCGCAGGGATAGGAAACCCGGCGGTGGAAGCGACGGGAAATGTAGTCAAACGGATTCCGGGGATTCTTGTGTCTGTTATTGTAGCACTTGTATCGGCTTACTTTTTTACAGCCCAGAGGGAGGAAATCATACAGTGGAGTAAAAAAGTGGCACCCAAGGCGATTGAAGCAAGAATGTCAATGGTTATGTACAATCTGAAGTATGCGGTCGGAGGTTATTTTAAAGCGCAGTTTAAAATTATGGCGGTTGTAGGACTGATTCTATTGTGCGGCTTTCTGATTCTTGGTGTGGATTATGCTTTCTTACTTGCGATTTTAATCGCCTTTCTGGATTTCCTTCCGTTTTTCGGAACTGGAACCGCGCTGATCCCGTGGGCTGTATATAAGTTTTTTGTAATGGATATTAAAATAGCGATAGCACTTTTGATCATTTATGGAATTACACAGCTGGTGAGACAGATCATACAGCCAAAACTGGTCGGTGACAGCATCGGACTCAGTCCGCTTCTTACGTTGATTCTTTTATATGTCGGATACCGGGTAGGGAGTCTGCTTGGCATGATTCTGGCAGTTCCGATCGGAATGATTATTCTAAATCTGTACAAAGCAGGAGCCTTTGATTATATTCTGGATGATGTCAGAATTCTGATGCGGGGAATTGCATCACTGAGAGAACCGTAGTCCGGCAGAAATAGACGAAAGAGTAAGACAGGAGTTTTTCAGTACAACTTGAAAAACTCCTGTCTCTTTTTTCGGCATTTATCCGAATTTGGGCAGGGTGCACAAGTTTCATTGATGGGGAGAATTCGGAATGATATAATAGTACAAAATGGAAATGATTCTTGAAGGAGGAAAGGCATATGGCATTCGATGCTCAAAATACAAAACAGATGATTGAAGACGGGAAGGCGGTGCTTGGAATCGAATTTGGATCGACACGGATCAAGGCGGTTCTGATTAATGAAAAAAATGAACCGGTGGCATCCGGGAGCCACGACTGGGAAAACCGTTATGATCATGGGATCTGGACCTATACGCTGGAGGATATCTGGACAGGACTGCAGGACAGTTACCGGAGCATGACGCAGGACGTATCAGAAAAATACGGAACAAAGATCACAAATCTTGCTGCAATCGGATTCAGCGGTATGATGCATGGATATATGGCATTTGATAAAGAAGGGGAACTTCTCGTGCCGTTCCGCACCTGGAGAAACACAATCACAGCGGATGCATCGGAAAAGCTGACGGAGCTGTTCCGGTACCACATTCCTCAAAGATGGAGCATCGCCCACCTTTACCAGGCTGTTTTAAACGGGGAAGAACATGTAAAAGACGTAGCGTTTTTTACAACGCTTGCAGGATATGTTCACTGGAAACTGACCGGTAAAAAAGTACTTGGAGTCGGGGAAGCGTCTGGCATGTTCCCGATTGATGTCAAAGAAAAGCAGTTTCATAAAGGAATGATCGACACATTTGATGCCCTTGTTGCGGAGAAAGGATATCCGTGGAAATTAAGCGGAATTCTTCCGGATGTACTGCTGGCAGGCGAGGATGCAGGCGCTCTGACAGAAGAGGGGGCAAAGCTGCTGGATCCGTCGGGGAACCTGAAGGCAGGAGTACCGCTCTGTCCTCCGGAAGGAGATGCTGGCACGGGAATGGTGGCAACAAACAGTGTAGCGCCAAGGACAGGAAATGTATCGGCAGGAACCTCCGTTTTTGCCATGGTAGTACTGGAAAAAGAACTTTCCAAAGTATATCCGGAGATTGATCTTGTGACCACCCCGTCCGGAGATCCGGTGGGAATGGTACACTGCAACAACTGTACTTCCGACCTGAATGCATGGGTATCTGTATTTAAAGAGTTCGCAGAGACTTTTGGAATGGAAATTGGCATGGATGATCTCTATGGAACCCTGTACCGCAAAGCACTGGAAGGGAACAAAGACTGCGGAGGACTTCTCGCATACAATTATTTCTCAGGAGAACATATTACAAACTTTGAAGAAGGGCGCCCGCTATTTGTCCGGACACCTCAGAGCAGCTTTAATCTCGCAAACTTCATGAGAGTACATCTTTACACCTCTCTTGGAGCATTGAAAGTCGGAATGGACATCATGCTTAAAGAAGAGCATGTAGAACTTGACCGGATTCTGGGACATGGCGGACTTTTCAAGACAAAAGGAGTCGGTCAGAGTATTCTGGCCGGAGCAATTGACACACCGGTTTCCGTTATGGAAACCGCGGGAGAAGGCGGAGCCTGGGGAATTGCCCTGCTCGCATCCTATATGGCGCATCGTGAGGAAGATGAAAATCTGGCAGATTTCCTGGCAGAAAAAGTATTTGCAGGAGAAACAGGAATTGAGATGCAGGCGGATCCGGAAGATGTGGCAGGTTTTAATACCTTTATTGAACGGTACAAAGAAGGGTTCCCGATTGAAAGAGCGGCAGTAGACCATCTGAAATAGACGTGCTATACTATCGGTAAAAAAGAAAGAAGGACAAAAAGAACGACATGCCGAAAGTACAGATGACAACACTGGGATATATCGAAAAAGAGGATGCCTATCTCATGCTTCACCGCGTAAAAAAGGAGCAGGACGTAAATGAAGGCAAATGGATCGGGATAGGAGGAAAATTCGAATACGGAGAAAGCCCGGAAGACTGTATGAAGAGGGAGACAGAAGAAGAGACCGGCCTGACCGTGACATCCATGAAATTCCGGGGAATTTTAACCTTTATCTGTGATAAACAGGATCCGGAATACATATGTCTTTACACGATAGACGGATTTAGAGGGCAGATCCGGGATTGTGACGAAGGCGTACTGAAGTGGGTTCCAAAAGACGAGATTTCCCGCCTGAATCTCTGGGAAGGAGATAGGATTTTCTTTGACCTGATTCAAAAAGATGCACCGTTTTTCTCTCTGAAACTTCGTTATGAAGGGGATCAGCTCATGGAAGCAGTCCTGAATGGCGAAAAAGATCTTGTACATATTTTTGGGGACGTGTTCCGATGATCCGGAACACGTCCCCTTTGACAAATTTGTACTGAAAACAGGAGATTTCAATAGTACAAATCTTGGATTTTGTATAAATTGTGCGTGACATGTTTGGATAATACTCCAACTTGTATTGTACAGGTGAATGGGTTATAGTGGTAGTATAATGAAAGAGAGGCTTTGGAATGCAGAAGAAGTACGAAGAAGTGGTTGCGTGGATCAGAGGAGAGCTGCGTGAGGGTAGGCTGAAGCAGGGGGATAAGCTTCCGTCCGAGAATACGCTGCAGGTGAGGTTTGGTGTGAGTCGTCAGACGATCAGGAAGGCGCTTTCAGTGCTGGAGGAGGAACAGATTGTGCGGAGTGTCCGAGGAAGCGGGACATATATTGAGATTGGAAAGCAGAAAAGACAGCGTTCCATGAGAATTGTGGTGATGACGACCTATGTGGATGTCTATATTTTTCCGTTGATTGTAAAGGAGATTGAACGGGTATTGTCGGATGAGGGATATTTTCTTCAGCTTGCCGTGTCTAATAATGCGATTGAGAAGGAGCGGATGATTCTGAAGGATTTTATTCGGGAGAGATCAATCGACGGGCTGATTGCGGAGACAACAAAGAGCGGGATTCCGAATCCGAATCTGAAGCTATACAAGGAGCTGGAGCGGATGGGTGTTCCGATTCTGTTTATTAACAGTTTTTATCCGGAGCTTGATATTGCGCATGTGAGCCTGAATGACAGAGCGGCCGGGCGGATGGTGACGCAGCATCTTCTTGACTGCGGGCATATCAATATAGCGGGGATTTTCAAGGCGGACGATGGTCAGGGGCACCAGAGGTATGCGGGATATGTGGATGCGCTGATGGATGCGGATATCAAGGTCAAAGGAAAGCAGGTTGTATGGATCGACTCGGATGAGATCGCGGAGATGCGGGACGACTGCAGTAGAATTCTGAAGCGGATCAAGGGCTGCACGGCCTGTGTCTGCTATAACGATGAGGTCGCAAACAAGCTGGTTGGTATCTGTATGGATCAGGGAATCCGGATACCGGATGATCTTTCCATTGTGGGAATTGACAATTCCGATCTTTCGAGATTCTGTGAGATCCCGTTTACGTCGGCCGATAATCCGGTGCAGGAGCTTGGAAAGATTGCGGCTGAGATGATGATTGATAAGATACAGGGAATCGGAGACATTGAGACGGTGGAGCTTATGCCGGATCTGGTTATGCGAAATTCCGTGAAAGTGATTACACATATATAATAAATCAATATAACAGGAGGAGAAAACAATGTTAAAGCAGAAAAACTACAAGTTCTGGTTCTGTACAGGATCGCAGGATCTTTACGGAGACGAGTGTCTGGCTCATGTGGCAGAGCATGCGCAGAAGATCGTGGAGGCGCTGAATGCATCCGGAGTTCTTCCGTATGAGATTGTCTGGAAACCGACGCTGATCACAAACGAGCTGATCAGAAAGACCTTTAATGAGGCAAACACAGATGAGGAATGTGCAGGTGTCATCACGTGGATGCATACGTTCTCACCGGCAAAATCCTGGATTCTCGGACTTCAGGAATACAGGAAGCCGCTTCTTCACCTGCACACTCAGTTCAATCAGGAAATTCCATATGATACCATTGATATGGATTTCATGAACGAAAACCAGTCTGCACATGGAGGCCGTGAGTTCGGCCATATCTTTACCAGGATGGGAATCGAGAGAAAAATTGTTGTGGGACACTGGTCTGACAGACAGGTACAGGAAAAAATTGCATCCTGGATGCGTACAGCTGTGGGTGTGATCGAAAGCAGCCATGTACGTGTCATGAGGGTGGCCGATAATATGAGAAATGTAGCCGTAACGGATGGAGACAAGGTAGAGGCACAGATTAAATTTGGATGGGAAGTAGATGCTTATCCGGTTAACGAAATCGCGGAAGCGGTCGAAGATGTAAAAGAAGGAGAAGTAAGTTCTCTGGTAGAGGAATATTATGATAAATATGATATTCTTCTGGAAGGAAGAGATCCGGAAGAATTCCGGAAACATGTTGCCGTACAGGCACAGATCGAAATTGGATTTGAACGGTTCCTGGAAGAGAAGAACTATCAGGCAATTGTGACTCATTTTGGTGATCTTGGAAGTTTAAAGCAGCTTCCGGGGCTTGCAATCCAGAGACTGATGGAAAAAGGTTACGGATTTGGCGCAGAAGGAGACTGGAAGACTGCAGCCATGCTTCGGATTATGAAAATCATGACGGAAGGAATGAAAGACGCAAAGGGAACTTCCTTTATGGAAGATTATACCTACAATCTGGTTCCTGGAAAAGAAGGCATTCTTCAGGCTCATATGCTGGAGGTCTGCCCGACTATTGCGGACGGTCCGATCAGTATCAAAGTGCAGCCGCTCAGCATGGGTGACAGAGAAGATCCGGCACGTCTCGTATTCACGGCAAAGGAAGGTCCGGCGATTGCAACTTCTCTCATTGATCTTGGAGACAGGTTCCGCCTGATTATCAACAATGTCAATTGTAAAAAAACGGAAAAACCGATGCCGAAACTTCCGGTTGCAACCGCTTTCTGGACACCGGAACCAAATCTTCAGACCGGCGCAGAGGCATGGATCCTCTGTGGAGGAGCGCACCACACGGCATTCTCCTATGACATTACCGCGGAACAGATGGGAGACTGGGCGGATGCAATGGGTATTGAGGCGGTTTATATCGATAAAGACACCAATATCCGGAATCTGAAAAATGAACTCAGATGGAATGCAGCAGCATATCGTAAATAAGGAAGAATAGAAAATACAGGCCGTATCTTTGTATTCGGCCTGTATTTTTTTGTTGCATTCTACAAAAAACAAGAAAAAATATTAAAATTTTTGTAGAGAATAACAAGAAAGTGGTGTATGATAAAAAAGCCATATAAAGGAGATGAGTGCGGCAAATGATAAAAATTTTTCTGGTAGAGGATGAAATGATTATCCGTAGAGGAATCAAAAACAGTATAGAATGGGAAAAAGAAGGATATCAGTTCGCAGGAGAAGCGAGTGATGGAGAACTGGCGTTTCCAATGATTTTGCGTGAAAAACCGGATATTGTACTGACGGATATAAAGATGCCTTTTATGGACGGGCTGGAATTAAGCCGTCTTATCAGAAAAGAACTTCCGGAGACAAAAATCCTGATTTTAAGCGGATATGATGAATTTGAGTATGCGAAAGAGGCGATCCGGATCGGAATTACAGATTATCTGCTGAAGCCGGTCTCATCCACGCGCCTTCTGGAGGCTCTGGACGATGTCCGGAGAAAAATAGAACAGGAAAAAGAAGAAAAGGCACTCCTGATACAGTATCAAAAAGAAATGCAGGAAAATATGGAACATGAGAAGGAAAAGTTTCTGAATGTTCTTCTGAACGGAACCATGTCTGTAGGAGATGCAATCCGGCAGGCGTCCCAGTACCGGCTGAATCTGACTGCAGGCATGTACAATTTTTTGTTGTTTAAAATCTGGACAGACGACAGGCAGGAGGATGAGAGCTCCGGTATTGTGGATGCGTTTAACAATATTGAAACGGCTGCCGATCATATGCCCGGGATCTGCCGGTTCCAGAGAGGAATTGAGGGCTGGGCGTTTCTGTTGACCGGGGAAGACATGGAAGAACTCACACAGAAGGAAGAAATACTGACTGCGAAGCTGAAAGAAACCATGAGCCGGTATCCGGGGCTGGAGTATTTCGGCGGAATAGGCCGGCAGGTACAGCGGATGCGGGAGCTTCAGACTTCATTCCGGACGGCGGAATATGCGTTTTCAAGAAGATTTGTGGAGGAGCCGGATCAGATTCTGAGAAAAGAAGATCAGACAAGGAGAAACAGCGGGCTGGAAGGAATTACAGATCTTGGAAGCATGGAGAGAAACCGCGGCATGCTGGAAAAGTATCTGAGAAATGGTACACAGGAAGAGCTTGGAAGTTTCCTTCAGACTTATTTTGAATCCATACCTGCGTCAAATATGAATTCTATTCTGATGCGGCAGTACATTGCGATGGATTTTTATGTGATAACAGCAGCATTCAGTGAGAAAATGAATCTCTCGCGGGAAAAGCTGAAGGAAAAGTCTGAAAGATTAAAGTGTGCAATTTCCGAGACGGCACCTGTGGAAAAGATCAAACAGCTGATCTATGACTATGTCTGGTGCATCCTTTCTCTTCGGGATCAGGCAGGCGGCCGGCAGTATTCGGATATTATCCGTGCGGCCAAACACTATATTGAGGAAAATTATATGTCGGAAGAAGTTTCACTGAATACGGTATCAGCAAGTGTCAATATGAGCCCGAGCTACTTCAGCTCGGTATTCAGCAAAGAATCCGGAAAAACATTTGTGGAATATCTTACGGAAGTACGAATGGAAAAGGCGAAAGAGATGCTGATGTGCTCATCCCTGAAGACATCGGAGATCGGCTATGAGGTCGGATATAAAGACCCGCACTATTTCAGTTATATTTTCAAGAAAACCCAGGGATGTTCCCCGAAGGAATACAGGCAGAGAAGGAAGGCGCAGATATGAAACGGCATTTCAGACTGTCGCTGAAAAAGAGACTTCGGCTGATTTCGGTTACCGCCATTTTTCCGATGATTTGTCTTGTGGTTGTACTCCTGGTATCCCTCGGAAGAGCCACACATGCTTATTCTGGAATCACAAGAAGTGTTTCCTATGCCAACAAGTATGTTAAAGAATTTAAAGAGCGGATCGATTACAGCATGTATCTGGCAGTGATCGGGAATAAAAGTGTAAAAGATCTGGAAAATGAGGAGACGACTGTCAATGGAATCAAGACGGTTAATCCCTATAAATATATTCAGAAAATGATGAATGCCTGCGATGATCTCGCAGATATGGCAACGGTGGACAGTAATAGAAACCAGATCAGCATGCTGAAAAGCAGCCTGAAATATTTGCGGAGTTATATTGCCACTTTGGAAAGCAATATTGAAAAAAAGGTGTCTTACGATGCCAATATGGCGTACCTCGACGATAATATCCGAAACCTGACAAGTCTGATCCAGGAAGGGATCCAGGACTATATTTACGCTGAGACAATGAATTTTGACAATGTACGGGCGCAGCTGGATGAGCAGAACACGCGGACATTAAAGATCAGTATTCTGATCTCTGTTATTACGGCAATAGTATCCTGGCTGTTTACCGGAGCGGCATCGAAAAATGTAATCGGACCGATTCAGAAGCTCTGTAAACAGACAAGCAGGGTTGCGGAAGGTGATTTTACCGTCAATACGAAAATCCAGTCCGATGATGAGATTGCTGTGCTGACGGAGAGTTTCAATGATATGACAAAAGAAATCGGCGTGCTTGTAGATGATATCAAAAAGCAGCAGGTCAATTTGAGGATTACGGAAATCAAGCTTCTTCAGGCTCAGATCAACCCGCATTTTCTGTACAATACACTGGATGCGATTGTATGGCTTGCGGAAGAAAAAAAGACGGCTGAAGTGGTGTCCATGGTGACCTCCCTTTCAGAATTTTTCAGGACAACCCTGAGTGCCGGACGGGATTTTATTACGGTGAAAGAAGAGGAGTCACACATAAAAAGTTATCTGAAGATCCAGCAGTTCAGGTATGAGGATATTCTGGAGTACGAAGTCAGTATTCAGCCTGAAATTTATGAATATAAAATTCCAAAACTGACTTTGCAGCCACTGGTGGAAAATGCACTCTACCATGGAATTAAAAATAAAAGAGGAAAAGGGAAAATCTGTATCACCGGGAAAAAAGAAAGAGAAACACTCGTCTTTCAGGTGATTGACAATGGAAAAGGAATGGATGCCGGAACATTAATGTATTTGAGAAACAAGATGGAAAAAGAAGAGCGGTTTGACAGAAAAGACAGCGGATTTGGTCTTGCGAATGTCAATCAGCGGATCCGTCAGTATTACGGAAAAGAATACGGTCTCTGGTTTGAAAGCGAGGAAAATCAGGGAACAACGGCAACAGTTGTCATTGCAGCAAAAAAAATCGAACCTTTTTCGTAAAAAATCAAACAGGAAATAAAAAATCAAAAAATTTACTACTTTCTGAGAATGATCGTCTGTTTCAAAAAAAGTTACATTCCTTTATGATGAGTACAGGATGAACAAGAGATCGAAATCTCGACAACTAAAAGGAGGAATTTAGGATGAAAAAGAAAGTACTGGCAGCATTTGTATGCATGGCAATGGCAGCAACACTGGTAGTTGGATGCGGCGGAAGCGGCGGCAGCGGTGACGGCGGAAGCAGCGACGGCGGCGGAAGCGACAGCGGTTCTGATTTAATTACAGTCGGATTTTCACAGGTCGGCGCTGAATCTGACTGGCGTACAGCAAACTCAGAATCCATGAAAGAGACATTTACAGAAGAGAACGGATACAAGCTGATCTTTGACGATGCGCAGCAGAAACAGGACAACCAGATTACAGCAATTCGTAACTTTATCAATCAGGAAGTAGATTATATTCTTTTAGCTCCTGTAACTGAAACAGGATGGGATACCGTACTTCAGGAAGCAAAGAATGCAAAGATCCCGGTTATCATCATTGACCGTATGGTAGATGTATCCGATGACAGCTTATATACAACATGGATCGGAACCGATGCACTCTGCGAAGGACGGAAAGCAGCAGAATGGCTTAATGCATACGCAACTGCAAAAGGATGGGATGCAAGCGAGCTTAATATTGTAGATATTCAGGGAACAATCGGATCTACAGCTCAGATCGGACGTACACAGGGACTGGAAGAAGGCGTTGAGAAATACGGATGGAATCTTCTGGCTCAGCAGTGCGGCGAATTCACACAGGCAAAAGGACAGGAAGTTATGGAATCCCTGTTGAAACAGCACGACAATATCAATGTTGTTTACTGTGAGAACGACAACGAAGCATTTGGAGCAATCGACGCGATCGAAGCAGCAGGAAAGAAAGTCGGAACAGATATCAAGAACGGAGAAATCCTTGTGATCTCTTTCGATACAACAAGGCAGGGACTGACAGATACTCTGGATGGAAAAATCGTATGTGATGTAGAATGTAACCCGCTTCACGGTCCGCGTGCTCAGGAACTTATTGAGAAACTGGAAGCAGGCGAAGATGTTGAAAAACTCAACTATGTAGATGAAGAAATCTTTACACATGATGATACCGTCGCAAGTGTAACAGCTGTAAACAGTATGGATGAAGAACAGGAATATGCAGTTACACCGATTACACAGGAAATCATCGACGGACGTGCATACTAAAAAATAAAAAGAAAGAGCTTTAAGCGAAAGGCGTGGCAGGAAGGACGAAAGACACCAATGCTGCCACGCTCTCTTTTTGACAAAAACACGGGAAAAATCAGAAAAGAAAGCAGGTGAGCCTTGAGATGAGTGAATCTATTGTATTGTCAATGAAAGATATATCGAAAACATTTCCGGGAGTGAAGGCTCTTTCGCATGTAGATTTCACCTTGAGAAAAGGAGAAATCCATGCGCTGATGGGCGAAAACGGAGCCGGAAAATCCACACTGATCAAGGTGCTGACAGGTGTACATGAGTTTGAAAACGGAACCATCCACATTGACGGAATCAGCGAGGCGATTGTCAATAAATCTCCTCAGGATGCACAGTCCAGGGGAATCAGCACCGTGTATCAGGAAGTAAATCTCTGCCCGAACCTGACCGTGGCGGAGAATCTGTTTATCGGTCATGAACCGAGGAAGCTTGGCATGATCGACTGGAGAACAATGAACAAAAAATCAGCAGAACTTTTGGAGTCTCTGGGAATTGAGGTCGTTCCTGCCAGACTGCTATCAGAATGTTCAATTGCCACGCAGCAGATGATTGCGATCGCAAGGGCAGTCAACATGAAGTGTAAAGTACTGATCCTGGATGAACCAACTTCTTCTCTGGATGACGATGAAGTAGAAAAGCTGTTCGTTTTGATGAGAAGGCTTCGGGATGAGGGTGTAGGAATTATCTTTGTTACACATTTTCTGGAGCAGGTATACGCAGTGTGCGACCGGATTACCGTTCTGCGAAACGGGGAGCTGGTTGGAGAATTCAAGACAAAAGAACTGCCTCGGTTCCAGCTTGTCGCAAAGATGATGGGAAAAGATTTTGACGATCTTGCCGACATCAAGAGCGGGCACAAGATGATGGAGGACGGCGAACCTGTTATCGAGGCTGAAGGACTTGGACATAAAGGAACGATCCGCCCGTTTGATATTACAGTACATAAAGGCGAAGTGATCGGCCTTTCCGGACTTCTTGGTTCCGGACGTTCAGAACTGGTACGCGCTATTTACGGAGCGGACAAGGCGGACAGCGGAACGCTGAAAGTGAAAGGGAAAGAAGTGAAGATCAAATCACCGCTGGATGCCATGAAACTTGGCATGGCATATCTTCCGGAGGACCGGAAAAAGGACGGAATTCTTGCAGATCTTTCGGTACGTGAGAATATTATTATTGCTCTGCAGGCAAAACGGGGGATGTTCCATCCGATGAGCAGAAAAGAGATGAATGAAGCTGCGGATAAATATATCGAGATGCTGCAGATCAAGACGGCAAGCAGGGAGACACCGATCAAGAGCCTTTCCGGAGGAAACCAGCAGAAAGTGATTATTGGAAGATGGCTTCTGACAAATCCGGAATACCTGATTCTGGACGAGCCTACACGGGGAATCGACATCGGAACAAAGACCGAAATCCAGAAACTGGTACTTGATCTGGCAGAGCAGGGAATGGCAGTAACGTTTATTTCGTCCGAGGTCGAAGAAATGCTCCGGACATGTTCCAAAATGGGAATTCTCCGGGATGGAAGAAAAGTAGGGGAACTTTCCGGAAATGAATTGTCTCAGGACGGCATCATGAAAGCAATCGCAGGAGGTGACAGTAATGAATAAAACATCCGGTCTGAAAAAAATAACGGGGATGAAATTGTTTCTTCCTCTTGTATGCCTTCTGGCAGTGCTGATTGCCGGCGGAATCGTCATCCCGGATTTCTTTTCTGTTTCTGTGAAAAACGGAGTCCTTTCCGGTTATCTGATTGATATCATCAACCGGGCGTCCGAGCTTGTTATTCTGGCAATCGGTATGACACTTGTGACAGCTGCTTCAGGAGGACAGGATATCAGTGTCGGTGCTATTATGGCAGTAGCGGCAGCACTTTGCTGTCAGGTGCTTTCCGGCGGAGAAGTATCCGTAGAGAGTCTGCAGAATCCGTTTATTCTTGCCGTGCTGGCAGCTCTTGCAGGCTCTGCTCTCTGTGGAGTGTTCAACGGTTTTCTGGTGGCAAAACTGAAAGTACAGCCGATGGTTGCGACGCTGATTCTCTACACGGCAGGCCGCGGTATTGCCCAGCTTGTGACAAACGGGCAGATTACCTATATCCGTGTGGAATCGTACAAAGTGCTCGGTGGTTATATTTCCCACTGCCCGATTCCAACTCCGATTTTTGCGGCAATTATCATGGTCATTCTGGCCTATATTATATTGAAGAAGACAGCACTTGGTCTATATGTGGAAAGCGTTGGAATTAACGGGGAAGCATCGAGACTGGTCGGATTAAACTCGACCATGATCAAGTTTCTCACCTACGTAATCTGCGGTGTCCTTGCAGGTATTGCAGGACTTGTGGCATCCAGCCGAATCTATTCAGCGGATGCGAACAATATTGGGCTGAACCTGGAAATGGATGCCATTCTTGCTGTGGCACTTGGCGGAAACATGTTAAGCGGAGGCAAATTTACATTGATGGGATCCGTAATCGGTGCATACACTATTCAGGCTCTTACGACAGTACTCTATGGTATGAATGTTTCAGCGGACAGACTTCCGGTATACAAAGCGGTTGTCGTTATAGTCATCGTATTGATGCAAAGCCCTGTATTCAAGAGAATGGTGAACAATATGAAGCTGAAAAGACAGTCCCAGGAAGCAGCGGAAGGAGGAAGCCACTGATGAAGAAAATGAAAGCGACAGGAAAAGCATTAAAACCGAAAAAGAATATGACCGGAAGCGGTTTCCTTCTGATTATCACCATCGCTCTTTTTGTGGTGATGTATGTGGCGGGTATGATCGTATTTGGGGATAAAGGTTTTGCGAAACCGCAGATGTTCTTTAACCTCTTTGTGTCCAACGCCGGACTGATTGTCATTGCCATGGGCGAGACTATCATCATGATTACGGCGGGAATCGACATTTCCGTAGGATCTGTCACCGCACTGGTATGTATGGTCATTGCAAACCAGATGGAAAATCACGGCGCAAGTGCCTACACAGCGGTTGCTATTTCTCTTGCAATCGGACTTGCATACGGTCTGATACAGGGAATCCTTGTATCATATTTTGAGATCCAGCCATTTATTGTCACACTGGCCGGAATGTTCTTCGGACGTGGTATGACAGCGGTAGTCAGCACGGACATGATCTCGATTACAAATGAGACATTCCTCTCCTGGGCACAGTTCCAGATCCCGCTTCCGATCGGATCGACCAACCGGCACGGGGCGTTTATTCCGGCTTATATTTATCCGACGGTTATCATAGCGGTTGTCATCGTTATTCTCGTTGCCGTTTTGATGAAGTTTACAAAATTTGGCCGTTCTGTTTACGCTATCGGAGGAAATGCTCAGAGCGCATTGATGATGGGACTGAATGTCAAAAGAACAAAATTAAAAGCCTATGTTCTTGGAGGCCTTCTCTCCGGATTCGGCGGATTTTTATTCTGCCTCAACAGCTGTGCCGGGTTCGTGGAACAGGCAAAAGGACTGGAAATGGATGCGATCTCGGCGGCGGTTATCGGAGGTACGCTTCTGAGCGGAGGTGTCGGAACACCGATCGGTACGCTGTTCGGAGTCCTGATTAAAGGTACGATTACAAGTCTGATTACTACTCAGGGGACCTTGTCGAGCTGGTGGGTAAGAATTGTTCTTTCCGCATTGTTATGCTTCTTTATTGTCCTTCAGTCCATACTTGGAAAAGTCAAAGAGAAGAAATAGCGGATCAGTCAGGAAGCATTACAAAGAAAATGAAACAGTCTTTGTAATGCTTCTTTTCATGCAGAGAAATTAGGTGTAAAATAAAAGGCAGAAATGTTTGAAAGAAAGGAAGCCGAAAGGCGTATGGTAGATGAATGAAAAAGGAAAATTTTGGACAGACCAGGGCAGGTGTGCAGGCATCGCTTTACACAATGGAAAATGAAAATGGAATGGAGCTGAAAGTAACCGACTATGGTGCAACCCTTGTAAACATTATGGTAGTGGACAAAAACAGCCGGAAAAGGGATGTAGTACTCGGATACGACGATGTGTCCGGATATGAGACAGGAGCAAGTTTCTTTGGCGCAACTGTCGGCAGAAACGCAAACAGAATTGAGGGGGCTTCTTTTGAACTTGGTGGAAAGACATTCCGCCTGGACGCAAATGAAAATGGAAACAACCTGCACAGCGGACTGAACTTTTATAACAAGAGACTGTGGGAAGTAAAGCAGTCGGATGCGCAGAGTATTACTTTTGCCCTGTTCAGTCCGGACGGGGATCAGGGCTATCCGGGAGATGTCAGAATTGAAGTTACTTATACTTTGACAGAGAACAATGAAGTGAAAATTTCCTACAGGGCAATTCCGGGTGAAGACACAATTCTGAACCTGACCAACCACAGTTATTTTAATTTAAACGGAGAAGGGGAAAATACGATTCTGAACCATGTCGTACGTCTTGACGCAGATGCGTTTACAGAGACAGACGATAAACTGATTCCGACCGGAAAGCTGATCGATGTGACAGGAACACCGATGGATTTCCGTCAGGCAAAAGCGATCGGGCAGGATATCGGGGCAGACTATGAGCCGTTGAAGCTTGCAGGCGGATATGATCATAATTGGGCTCTTGGCAATCAGGGAAATTGTGAGAAAGCAGCAGAGGTGTATTCACCGGAAACCGGTATTTCGATGGAAGTCCTGACGGACCTTCCGGGAATCCAGATGTATACGGGAAACGGTATTGAAAATGAAACAGGAAAAGGCGGAAAGCATTACGGAAAACATGCGGCAGTCTGCTTTGAGACACAGTACTTCCCGGATGCGGTACATCACGAAAACTTTGAGGCACCGGTGTGCAAGGCAGGGGAGACTTATCAGACAACAACAGTATATAAATTCAGGATTCATGAATAAAATGCTCTTTTCTTGCATTTTGAAAAATTTGTGCTATAATAATGGACAGCTGGCGTAGTAAGGCAGAAAAGAATGACAACAGGTGACAGTTTTCATTAGGAGGATTTATTATGGCAAGAAAACGCACATTGGCAAAGGTAACTGCAAAGACAGAAGCTGCAGCGGCGGAAACTGCAAAAGCGGCAGCAGAGAAAACAGAGGCTGTGAAAGAAGCGGCTGTGGAAAAGACAGAAGCTGTAAAAGAAGCAGTAGCTGAAAAAACAGAAGAAGTAAAAGAGGCTGTGAAAGAAGCAGCAGAAAAGACAGTAAAGACTGCAAAGAAGACAGCTGCAAAAAAAACTGCAAAGAAAGAAATCAAAGTAAGGACATTTGTTCAGTACTTCGGAAAAGAAGTAGAGGAAAAAGATATGATCGCTGCAGTCAAAAAAGACTGGACAAAGGCAAATGGAAAAAAAGTGGGCGATATCAAAGATATCACACTTTATGTAAAGCCGGAGGAAGCTGCAGTTTACTATGTGGTAAACGGGACAGATTCCGGAAAAGTTGCATACTAATGTACGGAAAAAGGCAGAGAAGATACCATATGGTCAGAGGACGGTATGGTATCTTTTTTTGTGTGCCGGGGTGCCTGAATCAACAGATAATTTAAAAGGAAATAATATAAAGAAAGAAAAAACAGATGGAAACAGAAAAATATATTGACAAAAATAAGAAGGGATGGTAATATTAGGACAAGAAAAAGAAATAGAAATCAGAAAGGATTTCAGAAAGGAAGGTACGGACCACCGAAAACACATTTATAACTCATATAATCTGAGAAAGGGAAGGTTAACGAATGACTGAAGAACCAACAAAGTGAGGATGGGCGTTGATGATCAGATAAGCATCGGCGTCCATCTTTCGTGTTGCGGGAATATCAGTTTTGTATTAAAATACAAGTAGGAGGGAAACGAAAAGAGTATCAAATAATATACAAAGGAGAGACAAAGATGGAAAGAGTATTTGAAGCAGCAGATCAGATAAGCCGGCTGCTCTTTGAAGATGGACTGAAGAACATGGATTTCTCGTGGATCTTTTCGGAAGGAGGAACAGTGGCAGCTGTTGTGGCTGGTGTGATCGCGCTGCTGATGGTTTTCTTTGGAGCGAAGTGTAAATATGTTCTGTTTGCTCTGCAGGGGCTTCTGCTTGGTGTGACTGCTGGACTGGCGGCGTCCTGGTATTTGAATCTGGACGGTTGGATCATGATCGGCGTATGCGCAGCAGCGGGAGTGCTTCTTGCAGCATTCGAGGCGGTATTCCGCAAATTCGGGGCATTCGTATTTTCGTTTGTGGCCATTTTTGTAAGTGCCCTGGCACTTGCGGGCGGCAGAGGCTACATTGCACTTGGCATCGCGGCAGCGGCAGCACTGTTATTTGCGATTCTGGCAGCCGTTTTCGGTGATCCGATGATTATACCGGTCATGGGAATCGGCGGAGGTGTTCTCGGCGGTATTGTAGCATCCCGCTACCTGCCGTTTGACAGTACAATTGCATTCTACGGAGTGAGCATTGCTCTGGCAGTTCTTGGAATCTGCATCCAGTATGCTCTGAAGTCAAGTAAGATTGCAAAGATCGAGCGCAGTAAAGCAAAAGAAATTCGGGAAAAGAAATCGGTAGAATCCGAAATTGAAATGGCGAGAAACATTCTGGATTCTGATGAGAACGAATAAACGAAAATGAATAAGGGAGAAAATCTGACTGTGGGAATCAGAAAATGCGGACAGTATTACTGCCTTTCTGAAAAAAGGGTATAATAAGCCTGTAAGCAAAAGGGGGCTTGTGTATGAAGCTGGATATGCATTGTCATGTAAAAGAAGGATCGATTGACAGCAAAGTAGGCATTGAAGAATATATCGAAAAGCTGATCGATAATGGATATGATGGAATGGTTGTTACCGACCACGATACTTACAATGGATACCGATACTGGAAAAATGAGTTGAAAGGGAAAAAGTACCAGGATTTTATGGTATTTAAGGGGATCGAATACGACACGAGAGATGCGGGGCATTTTCTTGTCATTATGCCGGAGGGGCGGAAAATGCGTCTTCTGGAGATGCGCGGGCTGCCGCTTGCCATGTTGATTGATCTGGTACACAAAAATGGAGGTGTGCTTGGACCGGCCCATCCATGTGGTGAAAAATATCTGAGTTTTACAAATACAAAGCGGTTTTATAAATCCCCGGAGCTGATTAAGCGGTTTGATTTTATTGAGGTATTTAATGCGTGCGAGTCTGAGGAGTCAAATGAAGGCGCGGCAAGACTTGCAAAGAAATATAATAAACCGGGAACCGGAGGCAGCGATGCCCATAAGATCGAATGTGTAAGTACCGCGTATACAGAATTTGCGGGAACAGCCACATGTGAAACCGAACTGATCAATCTGATCCGTCAGAATCAGATTGTAAAAGCCGGCGGAAGATTTTATAACAAAACGGTGAAAGATAAGATGGGGAAGGCAAATAAGCTTCTCGCATACAGTTTCTGGTTCTACAACAAAGGTGGAGAGCTTTTGAAACGCAGGAGCAGACAGAAAAAGATGAAGGTAGAAAGTCCGGTAGATCCGATTGATCCGATCGAGATTCCTTACCTGCGGGAGGCAAAAAAAGAAAAAATGCAGAAATTAAGAGACTAGCTGGAAAGGAGAAGGAATGGAGTACAAAGGATTGGTAAGACGGCAGAAAGAGTTTTTTAAGACAGGGAAAACGAAGAAAACGGGATTCAGGGTATTTTATCTTGGCAGACTTCTGAAATGGATGGATGAGAATGAGGCACGGATTCTGGATGCCCTCAATAAGGATCTCGGAAAATCCGGCACGGAAGGATATATGACTGAGATCGGAATGGTAAAAGAGGAAATCAGGTTTGCCATGAAACATCTGACACTTTGGGCGAAGCCAAGAAGAGTCAGGACGCCGGTATCTCAGTTCCCGTCTGCCTCTTTTATTTACAGAGAGCCTTATGGTGTCGTACTTATTATGGCTCCGTGGAATTATCCTTTTCAGCTTACGGTGGCACCTCTGATTGGCGCGGTCAGTGCAGGAAACTGTGCAGTCCTTAAGCCGTCTTCCTACTCGGTGCATACATCTGCGATGATTCAGGAGATGATTCGGGAAGTGTTTCCATCCTGCTATGTCACAGTTGTGACAGGCGGCCGGGAGGAGAACGAGGCGCTCCTCAATGAAAAGTTTGACTATATTTTCTTTACGGGAAGTCCGAAAGTAGGAAAATCCGTGATGGAGAAGGCAGCCAGACATCTGACTCCTGTCAGCCTGGAGCTTGGGGGAAAGAGCCCTTGCATTGTTGATGAGACAGCGGATTTAAGAACCGCGGCAAAACGGATTGTCTGGGGGAAGTTTTTGAATGCCGGACAGACCTGTGTGGCACCGGATTATGTACTGGTGCAGCACAGTGTAAAGAAAAGGCTGATTCATTATATTATCAGACAGATTCAGAAGATGTACGGCCAGGAACCGCTGGAAAATGAGGAGTATCCGGCGATTATCAACCAGAGGCACTTCAAACGTATCAGTGGACTGATCAATGAAAATAAAGTCATTTACGGCGGAAAGACCGACAGTACCACGCTTCGGATTGAGCCGACAGTGATGGACGGCATCACCTGGGATGACGCTGTGATGAAAGAAGAGATATTCGGGCCGGTTCTGCCGATCATGTCCTACTATGATCTGCGGGAAGCGGCGGCTGCCATTGAAGCGCAGTCAAGTCCGCTGGCGCTGTATCTGTTTACGAGGGACAAAAAAAGGGAGTCCTACATTCTTGAAAAGCTATCCTACGGAGGAGGTTGTATCAATGATACGGTAGTCCATCTGGCAACACCATATCTGCCGTTTGGAGGAGTAGGGCAGTCTGGAATGGGAAAATATCATGGGAAGGCAAGTTTTGATACCTTTACGCATGAGAAAAGTATCCTCAAAAAATCGGTTCTTGTAGACATTCCTTTCCGGTACCCGCCGTTTCGGGATCATCTTAATTTGATAAAAAAGTTTATGTAAAAAGACCCTTTCCGGGCGGCCTGTAATCAGCCGGAGACCGGAAAGGGTCTTTGTTTTCTCTCTTATTTAAAACAGCAGTCCGATATGGTAGAAAATCACTGCGAAAATCCATGCAATGACAAGCTGGAAGCAGGCGAACGCGACAGTGATACTTGTCTTTCCCACTTCTCTGTGGATCGTTCCGATCGTTGCCATACATGGAACATAGAGAAGACAGAAAACCATCATTGCGTAGGCGTTGGCTGCGCCAAATCCCATGGAAGCAAGGACAGATACCATGCTGTCCATACCTGCGGAAGTCGTAATATTGGCGATGCCAAAAAGAACGCTGCAGCTGGAAACAACGACTTCTTTTGCAGCAATACCGGAGATCAGAGCAACGGCGATCTGCCAGTACCCAAGTCCCGCCGGAGCAAGTAAAGGGACAAGGGCCTTTCCGATGATTGCCCCGAAACTCTCGGAAATATCGGATACAAAGCCATGCGGTCCAAGGTTCATGACACCCCACATTATAATGGAGGCGATGAAGATGACGGTACCTGCTTTGGAGAGATAGTCCTTTACCTTTTCCCATACATAGATGGCAATCGTGTGAGCATTTGGAGTCTTGTACTCCGGAAGTTCAATGAGCAGTGCGTGTTCCGCTTTACTACCGTCAAATTTTGAAATGACGAAAGTCGCCGTGATGGCCACCACAATACCAAGCAGATACATGGAGTAGCATACGAGCATGCTGTATTTTCCAAAAAACATGGAAGAGAACAGGACATAAATTGGAAGCCTTGCACTGCAGGACATAAACGGTGTAACAAGAATGGTCTTCAGCCGGTCTTTCCGGTGTTCCAGAGCACGGGATGCCATGACAGCGGGAACCGAACATCCGAATCCAAGAAGGAGCGGGATGAAAGCACGGCCGGAGAGTCCGAGACGGCTCATCAGATCATCCATGACGTATGCGACACGTGACATATACCCACTGTCTTCCAGAAAAGCAAGTGCCAGAAACAGGATGAAAATATTCGGCAGGAAAGTCAGGATGCCGCCTACACCGGAGATAATTCCATCCACGACAAGAGACTGAATCAGTGGATTCGTATGGACTGCGGAAAGTCCGCCGGTCACCAGACCCGAGAACCAGACAAGAGCCAGCTCAAAATATCCTTTCAGCCAGTCACCGACTGTAAACGTTACAAAAAATACAAAAGCCATAATCAGAAGAAAAATCGGAAGGCCAAGATAGCGGCTTGTCAGATAGCGATCAATTTTTTCTGTCATTTCTGCTTTTGCGCTTTTGTTGACGAGAACCTCCTGAATAATTTCTTCTATAAAATCATATTTCTGATTGATGATATCTTTTTCCAGACTTTCAGAAGCTACATCATCCAGCATGACAGGATGATTTTTCATGACGACCGGGTCATGCTCCAAAAGCTTGATGGCATGCCATCTTTTATTTGAAAGATCAGGATCCTGTGCGGAGAGCCGTTCGATAAGTATATCGATTTTATCTTCGATTTCATCGCTGTATACCATGGCATATTCCGCATGATGGTTGTGGCGGTGGGAAGAACTTGCCTCTTTTTCCTGGTGGTGGTGGATCAGTGGATCCTGGCCGGTCAGCCCTTCGTGGTGTTTGACCGCATGCATCAGGATGGAAAGACCGGTCCGTTTTCTCGCGGAAACCGGTATCGCAGGGATACCAAGCATTTCCGGAAGACGGTGAAGGTCGATTTCCATGCCCCGTTCTTCTACGATGTCCATCATATTCAGTGCAAGAACGACAGGTTTTCCAAGCTCGATCAGCTGGAGAGTCAGATAAAGGTTGCGCTCCAGAGACGAGGCGTCCACAACGTCAACGATGACATCGACGTCATCACTCATAATACATTCTCTTGATACGGTTTCTTCCATTGTATAAGAAGTCAGACTGTAGATTCCAGGAAGGTCGATCAATTTGAAACGATCCCCTTCGTACTCGGTCATTCCCTCTTTTTTTTCGACTGTTACGCCCGGCCAGTTTGCCACTTTCAGATTAGCCCCTGTATAGGCGTTAAACAGAGTTGTTTTTCCACAGTTTGGATTACCTATGAATCCCACATTGATGATATCACCCATTATTCTGCCTCCTCCACTTCAATATGGTCAGCAATCCGCTTACCGAGGGCAAATCTTGTCCCACGGAACCGAACAGTCATAGCTCCCTTTTTATCATTATTCAAAATGGTAATCAAAGCCCCCTCGGTAAGACCGAGAGATTCGAGCCTGCGTTCCAGCGAAAGCTCCAGCTGAATGGATCTGACAATATAGGTGTGCTGGTTTTCCCCCATTTTTAATGTCATATTCATTCTCCTTTAATCGACAAATTATACACGCATTTTATATTATATAATAAATTTCGCAAGGCGTAAATAAAAAAGATCGGATGTGTTTCTTTCAAAAGGAAATTTCCTACATTTAACTGCCGGTGATCAACAGGGTAAAACTCAAAAAACAGATCGCACTCTGATTTTTTCTTGCACATCTGTAGATATCTATGATAGAATATGAGGAAAGGCAGAAGCCAGAAAAAGAGGAGGCGCAAAAGACATGGGAATGACAATGACGCAGAAGATCCTTGCAGCGCATGCAGGATTGGACAGGGTGGCGGCAGGACAGCTGATTGAGGCGAAGCTTGACGTTGTAATGGCAAATGATATTACCGGTCCGATGGCTGTGCCGGTATTCAGGCAGATGGCGGACAAGGTATTTGATAAGGACAAAGTTGTACTGGTACCGGATCATTTTACTCCAAATAAAGACATCAAATCAGCGGAAAATTCCAAATCAATCCGGGAATTTGCAAAAGAGCAGGGACTGACGCACTATTATGAGATTGGACAGATGGGGATTGAGCACGCGCTCCTTCCGGAAAAAGGAATCACGGTAGCAGGGGAGTGTATCATCGGAGCGGATTCCCACACCTGTACATACGGCGCGCTGGGAGCATTTTCCACCGGTGTTGGAACAACGGATATCGCGACAGGAATGGCGACCGGAGAGCTCTGGTTCAAGGTGCCATCCGCAATTCAGTTTGTACTGAAGGGAAAACCTGGAAAATATGTTAGTGGAAAAGACATTATTCTCCATATCATCGGAAAGATCGGTGTGGATGGAGCATTGTATAAATCCATGGAGTTCGTAGGAGAAGGACTTTCCGAACTTTCCATGGATGACCGTTTCACCATGGCAAATATGGCCATCGAAGCAGGGGCGAAGAACGGAATCTTCCTTGTGGATGAGAAGGCAGAAGCGTATATGAAAGAGCATTCGGACAAAGAATATAAGATCTACACTCCGGATGAGGATGCAGTGTACGATGAAGTGATCGAGATTGATCTTTCCGAAGTAAGACCGACGGTTGCATTTCCGCATCTTCCGGGCAATGCGCACACAATTGATGAGATCGAGACTATGGAGCCGATCAAGATCGACCAGGTTGTAATCGGATCCTGTACGAACGGAAGAATGGAAGACATGAGAAGAGCGGCGGCGATCCTCAAAGGTCATAAAGTACATCCGGGTGTGCGTGTGATTGTAATTCCGGGTACGCAGGCGATCTATAAGGAATGTCTGAAAGAAGGCATAGCGGAGATTTTCGTGGATGCAGGATGCGCATTTTCCACGCCGAGCTGCGGACCGTGCATGGGAGGACACATGGGCGTTCTGGCAGCAGGTGAAAAGTGTGTTTCCACAACAAACAGAAATTTTGTGGGACGTATGGGACATGTGGACTCTTTGATTTACCTTGCTTCTCCGGAGACGGCTGCGGCAAGTGCCATCAAAGGTTATATCGCAAATCCAGAGAAAGCAGGTGAATAGAACATGGAAGCAAAAGGACATGTATTTAAATACGGAGACAATGTGGATACGGATGTTATCATTCCTGCAAGATATCTGAATTCGTTTGACCCGCAGGAACTGGCATCCCACGCGATGGTAGATATTGATCCGGAGTTTGCAGGCAAGGTTCAGCCGGGAGATATCATTGTTGCAAGAAAGAATTTCGGATGTGGTTCTTCAAGAGAACATGCTCCGCTCTGTCTGAAAACAGCGGGAGTCAGCTGCATTATTGCAGAAACATTCGCACGGATTTTCTTCCGGAATTCCATTAATATCGGACTTCCGATTATTGAGTGCAAAGAAGCGGCCGAGGAGATTGAAGCGGGGGATGAAGTGGAGATCGACTTTGACAGTGGGAAAATTTTTGACCGGACAAAAGGGACTGAATATCAGGGACAGCCGTTCCCGGAATTCATGCAGAAAATCATTTCAGCCGGAGGCCTTGTAAATTACACAAATCAGAAGCTGAATGGATAAATCCGGTTTAACATATGGAAAATGGATGGTGAAAAGGGCGGCAGCACTTTTGGAAGGCATGCCGCCCTTTTTCCATCGGACTTTTAAAACGAAATCCGAAGGAGAGTGGCAGGACGAATGACAGAAAGAAAAGAAAAAGGAAGTGCGGCGGCACTTCTTCCAATAGGAGTATTTCTGGTATTGTTTCTTGGATCCGGGTTTATAAGCGGCGACTTTTATGCAATGCCTGCTGTGCTGGCATTTTTGCTGGCACTGTTTGTAGCTTTTGTGCAGGACCGGAAACATGATTTTAACGAAAAAATTCATATTATCGCAAAGGGAGTGGGGGAGGACAACATTATCACCATGAGTCTGATTTTCCTTTGCGCAGGCGGATTTTCCGGTGCGGTAACAGCTGCCGGAGGGGCGGACAGCGCGGTAAATTTTGGACTGTCCATCCTGCCGTCCCAGGTGGCGGTTGCAGGACTGTTCGTGATCGGATGCTTTATTTCGGTTTCCATGGGAACGTCCATGGGAACGATTGCGGCTCTTGCTCCGATCGCGGCGGGTATCAGCGAAAAGACCGGATATGATGCAGCCATCTGTATCGGTGCGGTCGTATGCGGAGCCATGTTTGGAGATAACCTTTCCATGATTTCCGATACAACGATCGCGGCTGTCAAGACACAGGGATGTGAGATGAAAGATAAATTCCGTGAGAATTTTCTGATTGTACTGCCGGCGGCAGTAGTCACGATCGGGATATTCTTCGTTTTGACATCCGGGCAGGATTTTCAGATGGAGGAGGAACTGATATACAGTATCTGGAAGATTATTCCGTATCTGGTAGTTCTGGTAGGCGCCTTGATCGGCGTGAATGTGTTTCTTGTGCTGATGACGGGAACTGTACTATCTCTTGCTGTGGGAGTATTATCCGGAGAGATTGCGGTCTCCGAGATGTTCCAGGTTGTAGCGCAGGGACCGGATGGAAGCGGCGGAATCATGGGGATGTATGACATAACGGTGATTTCCATTGTCGTGGCCTGCATTGTTTCCCTTGTACGGGAGATGGGAGGAATTACCTTTCTGCTGCAGATGATTAAAAGCAGAATCAAGAAAAAACGTGGCGCAGAGCTTGGTATTGCAGGTCTTGCCTTTCTGGTGGACCTGTGCACGGCAAACAATACGGTTGCTATTGTCATGACCGGCCCGATCGCAAAGGATATCAGTGATGAGTACGGCATTGAGCCAAGACGTTCCGCCTCACTTCTTGATATTTTTACTTCCGTTGGACAGGGGATCATCCCATACGGCGCCCAGCTTTTGTCAGCGGCAAGTCTTACAAAGCTGACACCGTTTGAGATTATGCCGTATCTTTACTATCCGGTTCTGATGGCACTGAGTGCAGTGCTCTTCATCCTGTTCCGGAAAAGGAAAATCGATTGAATGTTTAAATGGTTTATGGTATAATTTCTGAAAATTGCAGATCAGAAAAGGACAAGGAGGAAACGCCATGGAGTTGTTTTATAGAAGTACGAGAAACGAAAATATCATGCTGACTGCTTCGGAGGCCATCTTAAAAGGACTCTCCGATGAAGGAGGGCTCTTTGTGCCGGAATATATTCCGAAGCTTCCTGTTCCGCTTGCGGATCTTGCCGGGATGGATTATCAGGAAACTGCCTATGTCGTGATGAAGCAGTTTCTTACCGACTTTACGGAAGAGGAACTTAGAGGATGTATCCGTGCAGCCTACGATGACAAGTTTGATAACGAAGAGATTGCACCGATTGCGAAGGTGGACGGAGTCTATTATCTGGAACTGTTCCACGGTCCGACGATCGCGTTCAAAGACATGGCGCTTTCCATCCTTCCTCATCTGATGACAACAGCGGCCAGAAAGCATCATGTCACTGACGAAATCGTGATTCTGACTGCCACGTCCGGAGATACCGGAAAGGCAGCCCTTGCCGGATTTGCAGATGTGGAGGGAACGAGAATCATCGTCTTTTATCCAAAAGGAGGAGTCAGTGATGTGCAGCGGCTTCAGATGGTAACACAGAAGGGGGACAATACGGCGGTCATCGCTATTCATGGAAATTTTGATGAAGCACAAAGCGGTGTGAAAAAGATGTTTGAAGATGAGAGACTCAAAGCAGAGCTTCAGAAAGCAGGCTTCCGGTTCTCGTCTGCAAATTCCATCAATATCGGACGGCTTGTCCCGCAGATTGTCTACTATGTCCATGCTTACGGGTGTCTCCTGAAACATGAAGAGATTCAGGAAGGAGAGGCGGTCAATGTCGTTGTTCCGACGGGAAATTTCGGAAATATTCTTGCCGCCTACTTTGCAAAGCAGATGGGAGTTCCGATTGCAAAGCTGATCTGCGCCTCCAATGAAAATAAAGTGCTCTTTGACTTTTTCGAGACCGGAACCTATGATAAAAACCGGGAATTTATCCTGACAGAATCTCCATCTATGGATATTTTGATTTCCAGTAATCTGGAACGGCTGATTTACCTGATTTCCGGAAGAAATGAGGCGAAAAACCGTGAGCTGATGAAGGAATTAAACGAAAACGGACGTTACGGAATTACCGGAAAGATGAAAGCAGAGCTGTCCGATTTTGCTGCCGGGTATGCATCGGCGGACGAGATGAAGAAAGCCATCCGCGACACCTACGAGAATACAGGATATGTGATGGATACTCATACAGCGGTTGCTGCCGCGGTGTACGAAGCGTATCGCAGAGACAGCAACGATCCGGCAAAGGCGATCATCGCATCAACGGCAAGTCCATACAAGTTTGCGGAAAGCGTGCTTAACGCCATACGGCCCGGCGAATATGAAGGTCAGGAAGGCATTGCCCTTGCCGATGAACTGAGCCGGCTTTCCGGGACAGAGATCCCGAAGGCGGTAGAGGAGATCAGAAATGCCGAAATCCGCCATACGAGAGAGTGCGATGCACAGGAGATGGAAGCGGCAGTGAAAGAAATTTTAGGACTGAGGTGACAGGGATGGATTCGATCTGGGGACTGATTGCCCTGGCCTGCGGACTGTATTGTATGGCCGGGTATTGGAAAATGATAAAAAAAGGAGAGATTTTTCAAAGTGTTCTGCTTCCGAAGGAAGTGAACCTGAAAAAATGTAAAGACACCAAGGCATACATAAAAGAGGCGGCACCGAAAGTGATGATTTTGGGGATCGTAGTGACCCTCTGGGGGATCTGTGATCTGGCCTGCACCAGTCTTGGTGTCGACAATATGGCCATTTTCTGGGGCACCTTTGTAATTGTGATGGTTGTGCTTGTGTGGTTTGGAATTACAACAGGAAAACTACGGAAAAAATATTTTTCATAAACGAATCATGTGAAAGACTTTGCGAAAACATTCCGCAGAGTCTTTTTTTGTTAAATCTGTATGGGAGATAGTGTGATGGACCACGGATATGATATAATGGAAAAAAAGCTAAGGGGACAGGGTATGGAGAAAACATATGGAATGATGGCGGCCGCTTCTGTGATCGAGGAGGTGCAGAAGGCTGTCATCGGAAAACAGGATTGTATTAAAAAGGTAATGGCCGCAATTCTGGCGGGCGGACATGTCCTGATCGAGGACATTCCGGGAGTCGGGAAGACGACGATGGCGGTCGCATTTTCAAAAAGTATGGGCCTGGACCGGCACAGGGTGCAGTTTACTCCGGATGTGCTGCCGGCGGATATTGTCGGCTTTTCTCTTTATGACAGGCAGACCCAGCAGTTTGTCTATCAGCCGGGAGCGGTGATGTGTAACCTGCTTCTGGCGGATGAGATCAACCGGACGTCACCGAAAACACAGTCAGCGCTTCTGGAAGTTATGGAGGAGGGACAGGTGACGGTGGATCAGAAGACATACCCGGTGCCGGATCCGTTTATTGTGATCGCGACAGAAAATCCGTTTGGTTCTGCGGGGACACAGATGCTGCCGGAGTCACAGCTGGACCGGTTCATGATCTGTATTTCCATGGGCTATCCGGATATCCAGGCAGAGATTGAGATCGTAAAGGGCAGTCAAAAAGGGAATCCGGCAGATGCGGTCAAGGCGGTAGTCGGAACGGAGATGCTTCTTGAGATGCGCGCGGAAGTGGAACAGGTCTATGTGCATGATGCGGTTTATGAGTATATCGGACGGCTTGTGGAGGCAACCAGAAACCATCAGATGGTCAGGCTTGGAATCAGTCCGAGGGGTACGATTGCGCTTGCAAAAGTGGCGAAGGCGTATGCCTATCTGGAAGGACGGACTTTCTGTATTCCACAGGATGTGGCGAAGGTGTTCCCGGATGTGGCGGTTCACAGGCTGTTTTTAAGTGCCAGGGCCAGGGCGGCCAGGATGGAATCTTCCCAGGTGATCGAGGAGATTCTTGCCATGATCACGCAGCCAAAGGCCGGAAAAGGGAGAAGAGAATGAAAAAATGGTTGTATCTGGCTGCCGTTCTCGCAACAGTTTATCTGAATCTCGTTTACGAGTGGCCGGACGGTAGATATATACTTGCGGTAGAACTTGTATTTCCGGTTATTTTGTGCCTTCAGGCCAGAATGATGGGAGCGAAAATCCGGATCTGCCCGCAGGGGGATTTTCAGATGGCGGAAGAAGGAGAAACGCTGAATATTCCTTTTGTAGTGGAAAACTGCGGAGTGTTTCGGATCCCGTTTCTCAGAGTACAGATTGAACATAAAAAGCAGACGGTGCGGAACCTGAAAAAAGGGGAGAAGCATACCTTTCTGTTTCCATATGAGGCCAGCGCTTGTGGAAAGCATGAAGTCAAAGTGAAAAAAGCGGTGACGACCGATGCTTCCGGTATGTTCAGGATCCGGATCCGGAAGTTGCAGTCTGTCCCTGCGGAGATTCACATTGTGCCGAAGGCGTATCCGGTGCTTGCCGAGATCAGCGAAGCGGTCCGCCTGTTTGTGACAGAAGGCGAAGAGTACGCAAAAGACCGGGGCGGGGACGATACGTCCGAGGTGTTTGACGTCCATGAATATCAGCCGGGAGACAGAATTGCCCAGATTCACTGGAAGCTGAGCGCGAGAACAGATGAGCTGTACATGAAGGAATTCAGTTTTCCTCTAGGAGCGGCTGTCATTCTTCTTCTGGATCCGGGTGAGTCGAAAATGACAGAAGAGGCGGGCAATGTGTTTTTGAATCTGGCGGCTTCAGCCGGACGGGCGATGGTGGAGGAATCCTGCCGGTTCTATGCGGTCTGGAAAGAAAGCAGGACACAGGTTTTTAAAAGGTTTCTGGTGAAGAACGAGGAGACTTTTTACGACTGGCTTTTAGCGCTTTCTTCCACGCAGGTTTCCGAACTTGACAGACTTGACGAAGATCTGTACCGGCACGAATTTTTTGAACCGTACTTGAAAGAGGTGCGTATTGGCGGAGATCTGTCTATTCAGTGCGGAGAGGAGATGCCGGTTTTCTTTCACGAGAAAACATTTGTAGAAGAATTAAACAGGACGGTATTGGAAATATAGGTGGTCAGGGAGTATGAACACAAAAAAGATAGATAGTAATCGATGGGAAAAAATCTGGATTCTTCTGTCTGCGGCAGCAGGAAGTAGCGGTGTATACTTTGCTTTCGGATCGGTATTCGATCCGGCAGCTGATATCCGCATGTTCGGAATCGGAATGCTGATGTTTGTGATCTGCTGGTTTCCGTATGTGTGGATGGAAAAATATGTATGGGCAGGATGTGCTGTGGGAATTCTTCCTGTGGTATGGTTCTGGTTTGTGCAAAGAGAGGCCATACAGGAGGGGCTGAAAGAAGAGGTCATCGGAAATTCCGTGCTGCAGATTCAGCAGTATTTCAGGGAAATACAAAGTACAGTACGGGTCCAGGCGGACGAAAGGACCATGGCAGCGGGGATGCTGGCACTTTGCGGCCTGTTTCTGGCAGTCTGCGTTCTGGCAGGATCCGTCCGGAAGCTACGCATGGTTGTGATTCTTCTCTATGCGGCAGTCTTTTCCTTTCCGTTTTTTACCGGAATGACAATCAGGGCGGAGGGAGCGGCGCTGCTTGGATGTGCGGTTCTCTGCCTTGTGATGGCAAGTCCGGTCAGCGCAAAACGCCCGCTTGTCATTGCGGCCGCTGCTGCACTGGCAACCGGCGTGCTGATTCCGAAACAGCAGATGGAAACCTTTTTTGCGGATCCGGCAGCATGGCAGGACCGGATCGAGGACTTCTTTACGCGGGCTGCATACGGCGGCGTGTCGGACGGGAAACTGGGAACTTTTGATGAAATGGTGGAAAGCGGTGAACTTCAGCTTGAGGTAACCCTTTCAGAACGGCCGGAGCAGGACGTTTATTTTCAGGGATATATCGGAACGGATTACCGTGACAGCCGGTGGGTAAAATCAAAGGAAACAGGAGGACTTTCCGAAGAAGAGATCAGCAGAGCACGAAATGCAGAGTATGAGACAGTGCGGGAAAACAGTGGACAGCTCGGATATCAAAGTGTGACAGCTGAAATTACAAGAAGAGGGGCAAGCAGAGCGTACCGGTACCTTCCGTATAAAAACAGCCAGACAGATGATTTTTATGGAGATACCTATGTGGAAGGCCGGGGAAGAAACTATACGGTGGAAGCTGTTCTGGCAGGCGATATCGGAGAGTTGAAAATCAGTCCGGAAAATGTGGAATATGAGCAGACAGAAGATAGAGAAGCCTATACAGACTTTGTAAACGAAACCTATCTGCAGGTGCCTGAAGAATTCCGTGAAAAGTGGGAGGATACGGCACGGATTCTTCGAGGAAGAACACTTCGCAGCACAGTCCGGGAGGTGGCGGATTATCTTGGAACAGTTGCAGATTATACAAAAAGCCCGGGGAGAACACCGGATGGAGAGGATTTCGTTGAATATTTTCTTGGAGAAAGCCGCGAGGGATACTGCGTTCATTTTGCTTCAGCAGGTGTGCTGTTCCTGAGAATGAATGGAATTCCTGCACGCTTTGTATCCGGATATATCGCAAGACCGTCAAAGTTTGAAGAGACAGAAGACGGAATGTATCTGGCTGAACTCGATGACAGTACGGCACATGCCTGGGCGGAGGTTTACGTAGAAGGCTGCGGATGGCTTCCGGCAGAAATGACGCCGGCATACCGGCAGAATTCTGCGGGAGGAACATCAGAGCCGGACGGGCCTGTAAGTGTAGTGGGGGAGACGGATCCGCAGACAGAAGAACCGCAGACACCGGAGCAGGATTCTACGTCTCAGCAGGAACCACAGCCGGATACGCAGACAGATGTACAGGACGGGACAGGACAGTCATCAGAAAATCAAAACGGAGCTGGAACGAGAGAGGAGATGTTTTCCGGAAGAATCTGGATAATCCCGGTATCTGCCGCCCTGGCAGCGCTTTGTTTACTTCTTTTTGCACGAAGAAGAAAATGGAGAAGCGTCCGGATGCAGAAAGACTTGCGGAACAAATATCTCAGGCTGTACCGGATTCTTTATCAGATGATGGAGTATGACAGGAAGAAACCGATTCCGGAGGACGAGGAAGAGCTTTGCCGGATCCTGAAAGAAACCTATCATATTTCCAACAAGAGGAGCAGGAAGATCATCATCCGGTTGCTGGAAACAGCTTTTGGAAACAGAAATCCGGAGAAAAGAGATCTCAAAGAACTGGAAAAACTCTGTATTTCTGTACGGGAGAAAAGTATGGCGTCCAAAAATCTCTTCCAGAAATTTCTGTTTGTGTTTGGAAAAGGATTCTAAATAAATATTGAAAGATGAAAGCGGATACGGTATAATAAATCTAACCTGAAATGTTCGATAACTCTTGTAATTTTGAACCTACAAAACTTTAAACGGGATTCCTATTATCTCTGTAATATGTCAGGCCTCATTACATCAGTGGAAGGCAGAAAAGCAGATGCGGTTGCCCACCTAGCGGACTGCTAGGAGTCAAAATACAGGAGCCGGCATTTTGGGGGTGCGTACGAAAGAGAAAGAGCAGTCGTGATACGGCTGCTTTTTACTTTATAGCGGAAGTTTTCCGAAAAGGACGGCTTTTTTCGACATGTCTTTGAGGAGGTGCTTTGGAAAGGATGCCGCTTCGGAAACATACATATAAAAAACAGATGAGACATACATTAGGATAAATGCGGCGGACAAGGTGCGTAAGATGAAAAAACACTGGAACGGTAATTTTTTATATTATTTTGGCGGGATTATACTGAGTCTTTTTTTGTGCGTAGGATTGGTGCATATGGTTTCGGGCGGATATGAAACGGAGACTGGAAAGAAAGCGGTTTCCAAGAAAGAAGAAACAAAAGAGAAGAAGACGCCGGAGGAGCAAAAAGGAAAAGAGGAGCAGCCCGTCATACGGGTCCTTTTAAAGACAGGAGGGTATACGGATGAAGTACATCCAAATGTAGCCGTATCGGCAGGGGGAGGACTTCTTCTCGAAGGAGCCGGAGGAAAGCGGGAAGCCAAAGAGGGCGAGACCGCGACGATTGCCCCGGATGATCCGTTGTTTGAGGGCGGAACCATACGTGTAAAAACAAAAAAAGAGGGAGATAAGATTACGATTTCCAGTCTGAAGAGAGGATACGGAGTGCCTTCCTACAGGGGAGAACTGGAGTTGTTTTCTACCGCTCAGGGAATTGCTGTCATCAACGAGCTTCCTCTGGAAGAATACCTGTATGCAGTAGTGCCGAGTGAGATGCCGGCTTCCTATGAAGAAGAGGCACTAAAGGCACAGGCAGTCTGCGCAAGAAGCTATGCCTACTGTCATATGGAAGGGCAGGCGTATCCGGAATATAAAGCCAATGTGGACGACAGTACAGCTTATCAGGTCTATGGAAATTCTGCCGAGCAGGAAAAGACGATTGCCGCGGTGGACGCAACAATGGGAGAGAAGCTGAAGTATCATGACACTGTGGTGAAAGCGTATTATTTTTCCACTTCCTGTGGAAGAACCACCAATGTAGAGGCGTGGGGCACAAAAGTTTCAGATGCTAATTCATACCTGAAGGGGACCAGGGTGGAGGAAAACGGAACCTGCTATGAAAAAGATCTGCCGTGGTTTTCCTGGAGCTGTGATATCCCGGTTGAGACCGTTTCCAATCTCTTTGGACTGAATACCGGACAGGATGTCGGTACGATTTCGCAGATCGAAATTACAAAAAGGGGGGAAGGAGATGTGGCACTGGAAATGAAAGTAACAGGATCCAAAGGAAGCGCTGTGATCCGGACGGAAAATAAAATCCGTAGCGCACTTGGTGGAAACGGGTATAAAATCCAGAAACAGGACGGCACAGAGGCAGCATCTGCTAAACTGCTGCCGAGTGCATTTTTTACAGTAGAAAAGCGGGGGGGAAGTTTTCACATTAAAGGAGGCGGCTATGGACACGGAATCGGAATGAGCCAGAATGGGGCGAATGAAATGGCAAAAAAAGGGAAAGATTATATAACAATCCTTGGAATGTTTTATGATGGTGTGGAAATTACAGCGGATTGATGGTATGATAACAGGAAAAAAGGACAGAATGAGGTAGAATATGATCAAAAAACAGTGGGACCGGATCATGAGAATATTGGATCGAGCGGCACAAAGCCATGTCGGGGCGTATGCTGCTCAGTCTGCGTTTTTCTTTGTCCTGTCACTGATTCCGATTATCCTGCTTCTAATGACAATGGTACAGTATACGCCGCTTACAAGAGGCGATGTGATGACGGCGGTTACGGAGGTATTCCCGAAGACTGTCACGCCCTTCCTGATATCCATTATCAATGAAGTATACAGCCAGTCCACAGCAATCATTCCAGTGACGATCCTTGTCGCATTGTGGTCGGCTGGAAGAGGGGTGCTTGCGATAACGTCCGGACTCAACTGTATTTATCAGAGCAAGGAGACGAGAAACTATTTCTATCTGAGACTTAGAGCATCCGTTTACACGGTGCTGTTTCTTCTGGTTATAATTTCCTGCCTTCTCCTTGCCGTATTCGGAAACCGGATCAGCATTTTCGTAGAAATAAACGCTCCGGTGCTGCAAAAGGCAGTTGACTTTTTGATCCGAATCCGAACCTCTTTGACAGTCGGAGTAATGATGCTGTTCTGTATGCTTTTGTACCGCTTTCTGCCGGACGTAAAAATCAGAACCAAATGGAAGCATCAGATACCAGGATCTGTTTTCAGCGCAATTGGCTGGCAGATTATTTCCCTGATTTTCTCTGTCTATCTGGACATTTTTGAGGGATTTTCCACTATGTACGGGAGTTTGACGACCATTGTCCTTGTCATGCTCTGGCTGTACTTCTGTATGTACATGATTTTGCTTGGCGGCGTGATCAATATTACCATTTTCAAAGATAATCTGGATAAGGCTTGACAGACAGCGGCAGCACACCGTATACTGGAAAGGCAAAGAAATAAGAAATGAGGTGAAAGGATGATCATTACTTCCTGTAAATGTTAAGACAAAGAAACATAACGTACACAGAAGACGCCGGAGGCGGATTCTGCCCGTACACATTGCAGGAAGAGACATTCTTTTTTCATTATAGAAACAAGAGGAAAAGATGACCAGAAGAGTCATGAAAAGAAGAACTGTTCTTTTCATGACTCTTTTTCTTTTGGCGATGTTCGGGGACGTGTTCCGATGCACCGGAACACGTCCCCGGTATAGCCTAAGTTAAAGTCGGGCTTTTTTGCAGTGTGTGCATGGTGAAAGGGGATGATGGGATGTCGCAGATACAGATTATAGATCTTACTTTTTCGTATGATACGCATTTTGAGTCGATTTTTGAGCATGTGAGTGTGCTTTTGGATACGGACTGGAGGACGGGGCTGATTGGTCGGAATGGGACCGGAAAGACGACGTTTTTGAAGCTGTTATCGGGTGCGTATCCGTACCGGGGAAGGATCCGCATGTCGGAGCCGGCGGAGTATTTTCCGGTGGATATCCGGGATGTGAGGAAGTCTTCTTTGGAGGTCCTGGAGGAAATTGATCCGGATTATGAGTTCTGGAGAGTTTTAAGAGAGATGGAATGGATGGGAATGGATTCGGCCATCCTGGAGCGGCCTTATGGGACGCTTAGTCCGGGAGAGCGGATCCGGCTTCAGCTTGCGGTGCTGTTTGCCAAGGAGCATGCGTTCCTTCTGATTGATGAGCCGACAAATCATCTGGATGAGGAGGGGAGGCAGATGCTGGCCTCTTATCTGAGCAGGAAGAAGGGATTCCTTCTTGTTTCCCATGACCGGAGGCTTCTGGATGCCTGTACGGATCATACGATGGCGATTGAGCGCAGCAGCATCCGGATCTACAAGGGAAGTTTCCAGACATGGCAGAGAGAAAAGAGTCTGCGGGATCAGGCGGAGTTGGAGCAGAATCAGAAGCTGAAAAAGGAGATCCGCCATCTGGAGGCGGCGGCAAGGGAGGCCGGAAGATGGGCAGGTAATAAGGAGAAAGAAAAGATCGGTCATAAAGTGGGAGGACTGAAGCCGGACCGGGGTGCAATCGGCCATAAGGCGGCGAAGATGATGAAGCGGTCCAAGGTGCTGGAGCACCGGATGGAGAAGGCGGCTAAAGAAAAGGCAGGGCTTTTAAAGGACATCGAGACGGTGGAGGAACTGAAAATGTTTCCATTGGATTATGAGAAGGAGCGTCTTGTTTCCGTGGAAGGGATTTCGTTTGCCCGCGGGGACCGTCAGATTTTGAGAGACTTTTCGTTGGAAATCCGGCGGGGAGACCGGATTGCTTTGAAAGGGCCGAATGGCTGCGGGAAGACGACGATTCTGAAGCTGATTGCAGGGATCTATCAGCCGGATGAGGGAAGAATTCAGACCGGAAGCGGCCTGAAGATTTCGGTTGTCAGCCAGGATTCTTCTGAAATGAGAGGAACGCTGGCGGAGCTGGAAGAGGAGGCGGGACTTGATAAAACGCTGTTCCGGGCTGTTTTGAGGAAGCTTGATTTTTCCAGAGACCAGTTTGACAAGCGCCTGGAGGAGTACAGCGAGGGTCAGCGTAAAAAGGTGCTTCTTGCAAAGAGCCTCTGCGAGCCGTCCCATCTATATATCTGGGACGAGCCGTTAAACTACATTGATATATTCACAAGAATTCAGATTGAGAATCTGATTCTTGAGCGGAAACCATCCATGATCTTTGTAGAACACGACAGTGTATTTACCGAACGGATTGCAAAGAGCGCTGTACGTTTCGAAAAAGATCCTCAAAGCGCCGGATTTAAAGCAGTTTTCGAGAGTTCCGGACTTGACAAAGAGCAGGGGGATGTTTAAAATAAAGAAGATACAGTAAAGGCTGTGAATGTGTCAGTAGGATATCTGATCTCCGACAGAGAGAAGGAGCCGCAGGCTGGAAGCTCCTTTCGATTTGACAGATATGCCGAATTTCCCACAGGAGCTGCATTTCTGAACAGAGAGTAAGAAATGACGTGTAGTGCACGTTACGCATACAAGAGAGCCTGCCTTTTGACGGCAGGAATCAGGGTGGTACCGCGGATTGATTCTCCGTCCCTTTTTGGGGCGGAGTTTTTTTTGTTTACCGGAAAGGATTGGACTTTCCTGAATACGAAAAGCCTTCTGTTCGGTACAGGCTGCCTTGGTTGATGAGTAAAGGAGGAAAATCATGAAAGAAAAGCTTCAGAGCATCAGAGAAGAAGCATTAAAGCAGATCCAGTCTGCAGATGTGCCGGAAAAATTAAATGATGTACGTGTCAGGTTTTTAGGTAAAAAAGGAGAACTGACAGCAGTTCTCAAAGGAATGAAAGATGTAGCGGCAGAGGAACGTCCGAAAGTCGGACAGATGGTCAATGAAGTCCGCCAGGAAATCGAAGGTATTCTGGATGAGACAAAGAAAAAGATGGATGCAAAGATCCGGGAAGAAAAATTAAAAGCTGAAGTGATCGATGTTACGCTTCCATCCAAAAAGAATGTAGTGGGACACCGTCATCCGAACACTATTGCCCAGGAAGAGGTAGAGCGGATCTTCATCGGTATGGGATATGAAGTAGTCGAAGGACCGGAGATCGAATACGATCTCTATAACTTTGAGAAGCTCAACATCCCGGCAGATCATCCGGCAAAAGATGAACAGGATACATTCTATATCAATAAGGATATCGTGCTCAGAACCCAGACTTCCCCGGTACAGGCTCGTGTCATGGAGCAGGGGAAACTTCCTATCCGTATGATCTCTCCTGGACGGGTATTTCGTTCTGACGAGGTGGATGCAACGCATTCTCCGTCTTTCCATCAGATCGAAGGACTTGTAGTAGATAAAAATATTTCTTTTGCGGATCTGAAAGGAACGCTGGAAGTTTTCGCAAAAGAGCTGTTCGGACCGGAGACAAAGACAAAATTCCGTCCGCATCATTTCCCGTTCACAGAGCCAAGCGCCGAGGTGGATGTGACATGCTTCAAATGTGGCGGAAAGGGCTGCCGTTTCTGTAAGGGATCCGGATGGATCGAGATCCTTGGCTGCGGAATGGTACACCCGCACGTGCTGGAAATGTGCGGAATTGACCCGGATGAATATACCGGTTTCGCATTCGGTGTAGGGCTTGAGAGAATTGCCCTTCTGAAATATGAGATCGACGACATGAGACTGCTGTACGAAAACGACATCAGATTCTTAAAGCAGTTCTAGGATAAGGGAGGAAAAAAGATCATGAATACATCATTATCATGGATTAAAGCATATGTCCCGGATCTGGACGTGACAGAGCAGGAATACACAGACGCCATGACACTGTCCGGTACCAAGGTGGAGGGATATGAAAAGATGGATGAAGATCTGGACAAGATCGTGGTAGGGCAGATTGAGAAGATCGAAAAGCATCCGGATGCGGATAAGCTTGTCATCTGCCAGGTGAATATCGGAAGCGAGACAATTCAGATCGTAACCGGAGCGCCGAATGTGGAAGAAGGACAGAAAATTCCGGTTGTTCTCGTGGGAGGCCGTGTAGCAGGCGGACACGATGGAAGTAAAACGAAAGGCGGAATTGAAATCAAGGCCGGAAAACTGCGCGGAGTGGACAGTTACGGCATGATGTGCTCCATCGAAGAGCTTGGTTCTACAAAAGAAATGTATCCGGAAGCACCGGAAAATGGAATCTATATTTTCCCGGATGATGTGGAAGTTGGTGCAGACGCCATTGAAGTACTTGGACTTCATGATGCGGTATTTGAATATGAAGTCACATCCAACCGTGTGGACTGCTTCAGCGTGATCGGAATCGCAAGAGAAGCAGCGGCAACATTCGGAAAAAGCTTCCATCCGCCGGTTGTTAAAGAGACCGGAAATGAGGAGAACGCTTCTGACTATATCAAAGTGACTGTCAAGAATCAGGATCTCTGCTCCAGATACTGCGCAAGAGTCGTAAAAAATATTAAAATCGGACCGTCTCCAAAGTGGATGCAGAGAAGACTAGCATCTGTCGGAATCCGCCCGATCAACAATCTTGTTGATATCACAAACTACGTGATGGAAGAATACGGACAGCCGATGCACGCTTACGATCTGGATACCATCGCAGGAAAAGAAATCATTGTCAGAAATGCAGAAGACGGTGAGACATTCACGACACTGGACGGTCAGGAGAGACACCTTGACAAAGACGTACTGATGATCTGCGACGGCGAAAAATCCATCGGAATCGCCGGAATCATGGGAGGCGAAAATTCCATGATCACAGATCACGTGCACACCGTTCTGTTTGAGGCAGCATGCTTTGACGGGACAAATATCCGTAAGTCCAGCAAACGTGTAGGACTGCGTACCGATGCATCCGGAAAATTTGAAAAAGGACTGGATCCGAACAATGCAAAGGCAGCGATCGACCGTGCATGCCAGCTCGTAGAAGAGATGGGCGCAGGTGAAGTAGTCGGAGGAACTGTAGATGTATATGGAAAGGTAAAAGAGCCTGTCCGTGTTCCGTTTGATGCAGATGCCATCAACCGTCTTCTTGGAACAGATATTTCTAAAGAAGAGATGATTGGATACCTTGCAAAAGTAGAACTTACCTACGATGAAGAGACAAACGAAATCGTGGCTCCGACTTTCCGTCATGACATTTTCCGCCTTGCGGACCTGGCAGAGGAAGTGGCAAGATTCTACGGCTATGACAATATTCCGACTACCCTTCCGAAGGGAGAAGCGACAACAGGAAAGCTTTCCTTCAAGCAGAGAATCGAAGCTTCCGCAAGAGAAATCGCGGAGTTCTGCGGATTCAGCCAGGGTATGACATATTCCTTCGAGAGTCCGAAAGTATTTGATAAACTCCTGCTTCCTAAGGATGCGCCGGAACGTCAGGCAATCCAGATTTCCAATCCGCTTGGAGAGGACTACAGCATTATGCGTACCATTTCCCTGAACGGAATGCTGACTTCCCTTGCAACGAACTATAACCGGAGAAACAAAGATGTAAGACTCTATGAGCTTGGAAATATTTATCTTCCGAAATCACTGCCGCTTACCGAACTTCCGGAAGAGAGGATGCAGTTTACACTTGGAATGTACGGAGAAGGCGATTTCTTCAGCATGAAAGGTGTTGTGGAAGAATTCTTTGAAAAGATCGGCATGCGCAAAAAAGAACAGTACGATCCGAACGCGGGCAAATCCTTCCTGCATCCGGGACGTCAGGCAAATATTGTTTATGAAGGAACCGTTGTCGGTTATCTTGGAGAAGTTCATCCGGAAGTTGCGGACAATTATGGCATTGGCGGACGTGCATACGTTGCAGTCATCGATATGCCGGAAGTGGTTGCACGCGCAACATTTGACCGGAAATACAGCGGAATCGCAAAATTCCCGGCTGTGACAAGAGATATCAGTATGGTAGTTCCAAAAGAGATCCTTGCAGGGCAGATCGAGGCGATGATTGAGCAGAGAGGCGGAGACATTCTGGAAAGCTACAATCTGTTTGACCTTTATGAAGGCGCTCAGATCAAAGAAGGATACAAATCCATCGCATATTCGATTGTATTCCGTGCGAAAGACAGAACACTTGAGGAATCAGACGTGACGAAAGCCATGAAAAAGATTCTCAACGGTCTGGAGAGCATGGGCATCGAACTGAGACAGTAAAGAGGAATCGTCATCATGATGAAAAAAGAAGACTTTTATTTTGAACTGCCGCAGGAACTGATCGCGCAGGACCCGCTGGAGGACCGCTCCGGCTCGAGACTCCTTGTCCTTGACAAGGAGTCCGGTGAGATTGAGCACAGAACCTTCCGGGACATCAAAGAGTATCTGGAGCCGGGAGACTGTCTGGTGATCAATGATACCAAAGTCATTCCGGCCCGGCTGATCGGGTCCAAAGTGGGAACAAATGCAAAGATCGAGATTCTGCTTTTAAAGAGAAAAGAAAATGACATCTGGGAAACCCTTGTAAAACCCGGAAAAAAGGCAAAGCCCGGGACGAAAATCAGCTTTGGCGAAGGGCTTCTCATCGGAGAAGTGCTGGACGTGGTGGATGAAGGAAACCGCCTGATTCAGTTTTCCTACGAAGGAATCTTTGAGGAGATTCTGGATCAGCTTGGACAGATGCCGCTCCCGCCGTATATCACCCATCAGCTGGAGGATAAAAACCGCTATCAGACCGTGTATGCAAAACACAGCGGATCCGCGGCAGCTCCGACGGCAGGCCTGCATTTCACGCCGGAGCTTCTGGAAGAAATCAAAGAAAGCGGTGTCGAGATCGCTCATGTGACACTTCATGTCGGGCTTGGCACCTTCCGCCCGGTGAAAGTGGAGAATATTCAGGAACACCATATGCACTCGGAGTTTTACCGGATTGAGGCTTCTGAAGCAGAAAAGATCAATCGTGCAAAACGGGAAGGACACCGGGTGATATGTGTCGGAACGACAAGCTGCCGCACGGTGGAGTCGGCGGCAAAACCTGACGGAACACTGTCAGAATGCAGCGGATGGACAGAGATTTTCATCTATCCGGGATATCGGTTTAAAGTACTGGACTGCCTTCTGACGAATTTCCATCTCCCGGAATCGACTCTGATTATGCTGGTCAGCGCACTGGCAGGAAGGGAGCATGTGCTTCATGCATATGAGGAAGCAGTAAAAGAACGCTACCGTTTCTTCAGCTTTGGGGATGCCATGCTGATCCGGTAACAGACAGTATAAAAAAAGAAAACTGGAAGCAGAAATCTATGGGCTTTGGATTCTGCTTCCAGTTTTTTCTTTTGAGGGTTGGAAGGTTTATGTTTGGTTTCATAGTTAAATAACTATTACAATACATACTATACCGGAAAAATATGAAAGGAATGTGTACGCCGGATAAAAGGATTCTTAAAAAACGAAAGAAACTATTAAAAAAGTCTTTACGATCCGGAAATACTATCTGGATATAGTAAAACCACGGCCTCCAACGTAGTTGACGTTGTCGATGACAGTAAAAGCAGTAGGATCAATCGTATAAATCATCTTTTTTATATCGTTGATCTTCCGGTACGGCAGAATGGTAAGGATCACCTTGGATGGATCCAGATGATATCCGCCCTCTGCCTGAAGGAAAGTCAGACCAAGATCAAAGGTATGCAGAAGTTCCTGACGGATCTTTTCATGCTCGGAAGAAAAAATCAGAAGCTGGACTTCTGAACGGCCGTAGGTGATGACCTTATTAACCATGATACTGGTAACAAGTATGACAATAATTCCGTAAACTGTCTGAAGAAGTGGCTTTGAGACTGCCTGCAGAAGAATCACGGTGCAGTCGCACACATACATGACAACAGAGACAGGAATGCGAAACTTCTTATTGAGAACAACACCGAGAATGTCAAATCCGCCGCTGGAACCATTTGCCCGCAGGATAATGCCGCTTCCGATTCCAAGAAGACATCCGGCAAGAAGGCTGCTCAGAAAAGGATCCTGAGATAACGGAAGAAACAGGTCGATCTGGGAGAAGACATCCAGAAGGACCGGAAACAGGAAAGTCATAATCAATGTTTTAAAAATGAATTCCTTCCCGGCAAACAGCCATCCGACAAGAAACAAAAGGATATTGATACAAAGTACAATCGCAGACAGAGGGAGCGGAAGCAGGTTCTGCAGAATAACAGACAGACCTGTCACACCTCCTGCCACAAAATTCTGAGGCAGTACGAAGAGACCAAATGCGGCAGCCGTCATGGTGCCTCCTACTACGATCAGGAGATAAGACAAGAGTTTTTTCTTCATAATATAGTACCTCCAGGGATTTGATTAGTTTCGATCTGTACTATATGGTACAATCTGAAAGCACGGAACGTCAAGTTAATGCGTTGAACTGAAAAAAGCTCCCGGGCAGGACTGTAACTGCCAGAGAGCTTTTTGAAAGCGGAGATGGTGGGAGTCGAACCCACGCGCCCTTGCGGACCTATCGCATTTCGAGTGCGACCTCTTACGACCACTTGAGTACATCTCC
>MHCFR00700__coassemble_422_pt1 | contig 57789 bp, 51 predicted proteins | sample MHCFR00700__metabat2_high_PE_025 | metagenome-assembled genome bin MHCFR00700
GTATCTATAGAAACTGGATAAAAACCATTTCCTAAATATCGGTTCAACTCCTCATCAGAATTCCATTGATTTAAATAAGATACATCCTCCAAAACTAACGGACGCAGATAACATTTTGTTCCCTGTATCATATAACTCCTTTCCAGATATTCCTTAGTACAAACTATCTTTCCGTAAAACCATCGAAACCGTTTCTTTTAAAATTTTTATATCGTTTTTAAAAGAAATATTTTTAACGTATTTTAAATCATAAGAAATTCGTTCATCCCATGATCCGCCATTTCTTATTTTAGCCTGTGCTAATCCTGTAATTCCTGGTCTTACATCAAACCGATGTTTCTTTATATTATCGTATTCTCCTACTTTATATGGATGATAAGTAACAGGTGGTCTTGGTCCGATCAGAGACATATCTCCTTTTAACACGTTAATTAATTGTGGTATTTCATCAAGGGATGTTCTCCGCAAAATCTTCCCTATTTTAGTAATTCTAGGATCAGAGTCTTCTTTTACTTTTAATCCATCTCCAATATGTTCTGCATTTACAACCATAGTGCGAAATTTAATAATCTCAAAAACTTTTTGATTTTTTCCTACTCTTTCTTGCTTGAAAAAGATCGGGCCCTCTGAAGTTAGTTTAATTGCTATAGATACAGCCAACATCACCGGACTTAATACAATAATCCCACCTAACGCACATACAAAATCCAGTGGTCTCTTTATACACGCCTCATAAAATCCTTTTCTTCTTCTCATACCAGACACCTACTCAAAACATCCCTTCACAATCTCGACCACTTTCTCCTGCTCTTCCACCGTCATTTTATTATCACTCGGCAGACACAGTCCCCTCTGAAAGATATCCATTCCCACATCCAGCGGTCTTCCGTCCTGTCCTACGGCTCCCCCTGCAATATAGGCATTGGTCTTTGCCCGTCCATTTCCTTCTCTTGTGACAAAGCCGTTCATCCGGTAAATCGGCTGCATGTGCATTGGTTTCCAGATTGGACGTCCTTCTGCGTTGTAGGATGCCAGTGTTTCCAGAATTTCAGTCGGACAGCTCTTGCCCGGCTCACTGATATACAGAGCTTCCTGTTCTCCCCGTACCTGCTTGCACATGGCTTCCGGATCAATGATCATACAGCTCAGCCAGAAGTTCGGTTCACTGTTTTTTTCATCATACGGATTCATTTTTACCGGAAGGTCTTTGAATCCTTCTTTGTATCTCTCATAAATCGCTTTCTTCTGGGCAATGTGTTCTTCCAGATATGGAAACTGTCCTCTGACTACACCGGCAATGACATTGCTCATCCGGTAGTTATATCCCAGCTCCTCATGCTGGTACCACGGTGCATTCTCTCTGGACTGAGTAGACCATTTCCGTACTTTCTTTGCCGCTTCCTCATCATCTGTCAGAAACATTCCTCCGGCTGATCCTGTAATGATCTTGTTTCCATTAAAGGAAATACAGTTATATGCTCCAAAAGTTCCGGTCTGTACACCTTTATAGGTTGCTCCGAGAGATTCTGCTGCATCTTCGACAATCACTGCACCATGTTTTTTACAAATTTCCCGGATTTCATCGATTTTTCCCGGTGTTCCATAAAGATGTGCAACTACCACAACTTTTACTTCCGGATAGAGTCCAAATGCTTTTTCCAAAGCTACCGGATCCATGTTCCAGGTATCGTACTCCGTATCAATAAATACCGGAACACCGCCTTCATAAACGACCGGATTCACCGTGGCATCAAATGTCATATCTGAGCAGAACACCTTGTCTCCCGGATTTACCCCTGCCAGCTTCACTGCCATATGAAGTGCTGCAGTTCCGGCTGATAATGCCACCGCATACTTACATCCGATTTTTTCACAGGCAAGCCGTTCTGTCTCATTAATATTTTCGCCAACGGTTGACATCCAGTTGGTTTCATATGCTTCTTTTACATACTCCAGTTCCGGCCCATGCATGGTCGGGCTGGAAAGCCATACCTTTGATGTGAATGGTTTCATATTCTTCATCTTCCTTCCCTCACTCCTTACTTTTTTGCACAAAAATAAGGACCTCCTCATTTGGAAATCCCTGCCTTGTTTTCTATCTTTTATTCGATTTTTCTTCTATATATATAATAACTCCGTAGCTTTCTACGTTTCCCCTTATTCTTCTCCTTTTAACCGGATACTAAGAAGAACCGTCCGTTTTTTTCCGAACAGTTCTTTTTCTATGACAACGTACCGTTTCCGGATCCTCTTTCTGACCACATTTCCGAGATACTGTGAAAGAGGGGCTCCGGCCCAGACGATATTTCCTTCTTCATCGGTTTCTATTTCTGACCGTTTTACGATGTACTCTTCTTTTTCCTCGGCCTGTTCGATAGTGATCAGGCTTTCGAGGAATTCCTGCTCATCCTCCCTGACCGGCAGGAATTCTTCTTCCCCGTCGCTTAACAATTTGGAAAGCTTCGGTACTTTTTTTAATTGATAATATAATGTTTCCGGAGTCTGCGTCTTGACAAACACATACCCCGGAAACAGGATTTCTTTCTGTATCTTGTGTTCGCCTTTCAATCTCCAGCATGTCTCCCGTTTGATCAAAAAGCTTTTTTCACATATCGTCTGTGGCAGCATCTTATCCAGCACTTCTGTCAGTTCTTCTTCTTTCCCTGTCATTGTCTGTATGACATACCACATAACTTCTCCTCTCTGGGAAGCTTATCTGTTTTTGACATAGCTTCGCCATATCTGCGGTGAAAAAATTTTTTTAAGTCTTTCACCCCAGACTTCTATTTTTCCTTTTTATCCGTTTTTTCCGCAGCCATGACTTCTTATCACAGCTGTTTTCCAAACTTCTTTTCCGTTTTCGCACTCCTTATCCGGGCGTGCGGCTTTTAGCTTTTTGATACAATTTCAAGGCCAGCCCAGAGTCCTTTTCTCTGATACTGATCCACCGGGCATTCCAGACGTGCCAGACGCTTATGTCGGTCAATTTTGCGGATCTGGCTTTCCCGCCCGCAAAGCGGTCCTTCTGTCACACAGGTCTGTCCTTCTTTGATATAGCCCCGTGACATCGGGATGTGGTGCTCTTTCCCGCCGATCTCCTCCAGAAATCTGGTTTCTTCGCTACCGACAGGAATCAGGCTCTGATCATCTTCCTTTTCCGGGATCATCTCGTCTTGGGCTATCAGAAAGATGTACCCCGCAAAGAGAGGCTCCCGGAGCAGATGCCAGCTGCCTTCGTAGCGTTTCATCTTCTCATAGGTAAAGACAAAGGCCTCTCCGCCCTGTCCCGCAAGCTTTTGCTTCCACTTTTCTGCTGTTTTTTCTTCGTTTCCCGCTTCACAGCGCACTGCGTACCAGATGACGCTCACCACCTACTGTCATTTCGCAGAGTGTGATACTCTGCGAACCCGTTATTTTTGTATACGAAACAGTGAAAACTTCCATGCAGTTTTCACCTTCCTAATTATAACACAACAAACCAAAAATGCAATTCTATAATACTGGAAGATGTCGTAAAAGACGGGATTCCTTCGTGAGGACAAAAAAGTGGACAACTTTTTTTCTTGAAGTTTTATTCTTTTGATTGCATTGTTCTCCAAATTATGCGTCAACTCTTTGGTCAAATACTGTCTTTGAAGACAATTCTTTTTTCATTTTCCGGTCTCAATCAAAGATTTCATTCCTGATTTGATTAACGTCAGTATTCTTGTCATAATTTTTTTATTTCAAAGAAATGCCCTGTTTTCTGATTTTTTCCATTTTAAATTTATCATTTCCAAGAGTATCACACTCTGCGATTTTTTAATATTCTACCGTTATTTCCTGCTGTTTTTACTGCCGGACATAATATAGGCTGATTATTCCGCAATCAGCCCGGAGAGTTTTTCCATATTATCCCGCTTTAATTCCATAGATGGATGCACATACCGATTCAACGTAATATTCACGCTTGCGTGCCCTAGAATCTCGCTGAGGCTTTTGATGTCAAAGCCAAGTTCAATACATCTCGTCGCGAAAGTATGGCGCAGCGCATGGTAATTTGCCTCCTCGATGCTTGATTTCTTCAGAACCTTTTTAAAATGATACTGGAGGGTACGGGGTTCAACATATCTGTTTTCTTTTCCTGTCAAAAGATATTCATTGCCGTGTCTCTGGTACTCACCAAGCACTTCCGCTACTCCCTCCGGGATTGGAATATGCCGGATCGACTTGCTGCTTTTCGGCGGAGTGATGATAATTCTGGTCCTGCTTCCCCACTCCAGCCGTGGTTTCTCCGGTCTTTTATTCTGAATGCGCTGCATTGTTTTCCGAATGAACACTTCTTTTTCTCGCAGATGAATGTCCTCCCAGGTCAGCGCGCAGAGCTCCCCGATCCGAAGTCCGGTAAATAAGGTCAGGAAGATGCCGCAGTTCATTGGTGACGGATACTCCCGCAGATACCGGATCAGCTGTTCCTGCTCTTCTCTGCTTAAAATCCGCATCCGGGTTTCTTCCTTTTTTATGGTGATCTGGGATAGATCACAGTCGACTCTCTGGAATCGTCCATTGATGTAGCGGATCACGTTTCGGACGACTCCCAGAATGTCTGTTACGGTTTTTGCTGAAAGGGGAGCTATTTCTTCTGTTCCCTCCAGAAGGGTATTGATAAACTGGTCAATGATGGCAGTATTCAGACTGCCAAGTTTGATTGCTCCGATTTCTTTGTCAATATGAAGTTCAATCAGATTTGCATACTTTACATAGGAAGATTCTTTGATGCGCGGCCGAATATATTCAAGCCACTGGAAGAGAAACTCCGAAAATTCTTTTTCCGTATCCGGAAGATGTCTCTTCTCTATTGTCTGTTGACTTGTTTCTTTTGCTTCCTGCAGTTTCTGTTTGGCCTGAGTATAGGTTTTCGCATAAACAGAACGATAAACCGCTTTACCATCCATTGTTCTGTCTGCAATATATCTGCCTTCCCAGCGTCCATCTTTCCTTCTGTATATATTTTCTCCTTTTCTTGCCATGTCCTTTTCCTTTCTCTTTTGCGATGCTTCCGATCGTATTCTTTCATATTTCAATCGGGCTTTTATCGCTCAGGACTGACCTTGTTCCTCCCTCCTCTTCTTTGCTTGTGTGCTGTATCTTCCCTGTATTCCAGCTCCGGAATTTGATTTCTGTCACTGAGCTTTTTGGTAAGAATCCGGTTGTTGGATATGCATATCAGCGAAATAAAGCACTTCTTTTATCATATCCTTTTCATTATTACATAAAGCCGGGGCCGCTTGAAGTGGTTTCTACCGGAAAAAGCCCGGATACTTGGGAAGACTCTGTTCTTCTCGCAATCGTATCCGGGCTTCTTATTTTTACTGATTCAGATATTTTCGGATTTCCCTCTGAAAAATCTTCATACTGCTTTCTATGTTCTTATTCTTTTCAAAGATCTCTGTAATTTCGGTGTTTGCCAGACTGATCATCTGTTCATACGTCTCATATTGATAATATTTCGGTGTGATCGTTCCATGTTCAATGACATCACACAACAGTTCTCCACTGATAACCTGTTCTTCCTTATCCATATCTTCCTGAATAATCGAGGCCGCTTTCTCAGATCTTGCTACAGATTCCAGGACGGATACGCCTTGTGAGTAGCGGAAAATATCGAGCTGGCTTTCGTATCCACAGACAAGTTCTTTCAAAAATTCCCACGCCAGTTCTTTCTCTGTGCTATCATGATTGATTCCAATCAGAAGTGCGTCCACCTTGGAAATGTTCTCTCCGTGGGTACGGCCTGGAAATGTCGTGCAGTCCCATTGAAAATTGGAATACTTCTTGATTTTGTATGGATAAGTTTTGTATGTCCGGTATTCAGCAAACGTCAGGGGCATAAACGCAACTTTTCCTGCATCAAAGTCTTCCTGTGTCACATTTTCGCCCTGATTCAGAGCCAGTAGTTCTTTCATAAATTTCACCGACTCAATCACATACTGATTGGAAAAGTCTACATTTTGTTTTTCATTATCAAACGCGCTTCCGCCGCTTGTATACATCGCATCCTGCCAGGAATAATTGTAAGTTCCGAACTGGTCAATCCGGCCGTCACCATCTGTATCTTTTGTCACTTTTCTGCAGATTTCCAAAAAATCATCCCAGGTCCAGTCCTGCTGGGGCATTTCGATTCCTTCCTGCCGAAGCAGTGTCTTATTGACAAACAGCATCGTTGGAACTACTTCATATGGAAGTGCATACTGGATTTCTTCCATGCCCTTTCCAATATCCATCGCTGTCTGGAAAATCTCTTCGCTTTGAAACTCCGGATCTGATTCCATAAACGTATTCAGTTCCTGTAAAATTCCAAGGGAACAGTACTGGTTAAAGTCCGTATCCAGAACCATAAAGACATCCGGCATTTCTCCTTCCAGAAGGCGCTTTGCACACCACTCGGAGTAATCCTTTTTTTCAATTCCCGAAGTATAGCGGACCGTTACTCCTGGATGGCTTTCTTCAAAACGCTCAATCGCCCTGTCGATAATAACAAAAGCGTCTGCATTTTCCACGCCCCAGTTGCTTCCGGTAAACATGCCAAACTCCAGCTCCTGTGTCTGTGCCTGCGGCCTGCTCCAGAAATACATTCCTGCCAGAAGGAGCAGTGCTGCCGCTGCCTGTATCATTCTTGTTATCCATTTCCTGTACAATCTCATCTTCCTATTCTTCAGTCATATTCTTATGTGCATTCGTCTGTACTGCCCAGATTGCAAGCTGCGTCCGGTCTCTCAGATTCAGCTTGTTCAGAATCGTACTTAAGTAATTGCGGATCGTCCCCTCGGAGAGGCTCAATGTATCTGCAATTTCTTTATTGCTTGCTCCTTTTTCTACCTGTGCAATGATTCTCCATTCTGTTTTTGTCAGCTGGCGGATATCTTTTTCCTCAACAGGAATCGTATAGTTGGTTTGAGCCATCTGCGAAAACAGTCTCAGCACTTTTGCCGCAATGTCAGGATTGATCATTGCTCGTCCGCTATAAACAGTGCGTATTGCATCACTCAGTTCATCCATGGAGACACCTTTCAGAAGATATCCGCTTGCCCCATATTTCAGAGCGTTAAATACATACTCGTCATCATCAAAGGTTGTCAGAATGATGATCTTAATCTGCGGATAATTTTCCTTAATAATTTTTGTACACTGGACCCCGTCCATTTTAGGCATCCGGATATCCATCAGTATAATATCCGGCTTATTTTTCCGAATACACTGAATCACTTCCTGGCCATTTGCAGCCACATCTGATACCTCAATGTCCTGTTTGCTGTTTAAAACAATCTGCAGACTCTGCCGAATCAGCTCCTGGTCATCTGCAATCAGTACTTTAATCATACTCTTCACCCCATCTTATCGGAATCCGGGCATCAATCAAGAATCCATTTTCTCCTGAGAAATGGATCGAGCCGCCAAGCATGGCAACCCTCTCTTTCATATGTTTTGTTCCGAATCCCTTCTTTATCTCTTTGCATCCACATCCATTGTCCTGAATTGTCAGATGCAGTACTCCATCAATTTTTCTGGCGTCAATCTGAATTCTTGTTGCTTTCCCGTGACGCAGGGCGTTTGTAATGCCTTCCTGTATGATCCGGTAAACAACATTTTCTTCATCTTCACTAAACCGGAATGGTTTCACTTCTGAATGAAACACTACTTCCACCCCCGCAAGTGAGTTCATTTCTGCGATCATATCGCTTATGGCTTCATCCAGCTGAAAATGTTCCAGCGCATCTGCACGCAGTTCGGAAACAGAACTGCGAACGTCTTTAATCCCTCCTCGTACCGCCTTTGCAATCACTTCCAGCTGTTTTTTCGTCTGTCCCGGGTCAATGTCGACCAGGGCAATGCAGGCATCAACTCCGGCAGACACACCGGTCAAAGTATGGCCCAGCGTATCATGGATTTCTCTGGCCACCCGGTTTCTTTCCCTTGTTTCAGCCATTTTTTCTGTCATTTCATTGTATTCCTTCAGCCGGTCATTTGCATATTGAAGCTGTCTGGACCATTCATTCACTTCCTGAATGGTATTTCGCTGTTCATTAATGATGTTAATACAATACAGAATGAAAATCATAATATTCAATGATCCCAGTATATTGTAGACGGAAAACAGCAGCTGCTGCTGTGTCTCGTTGTAATACTGTATATAATCCCTGACGGAAAACAGATGATTGGACACAGAAATCAAATCGTAGTCCGCCACCAGATATCCAAGTGTCGCAACACCGATCAGAAGGTATTTTATCTTTGTATCATTGACAAATACAAGAATATTGGCGAAGACAAGCAAAATCACACCATTATAATTAAAGTCCAGAATCCAGACAAGAACGATGCTGCACACCAGATCTATTCCCAGTGTAATCGCAATGATTTTCCCGCTTTGTTCTTTCCTCGTCTCCCGGATCAGCATGTCGCATCCAAGAAGAGCAATGAGAAGCAGTGCACTCCAGACAATCATTTCCGGATATTTGGGAATGGCATCTACCTGCCCCAGAAATACTCTGGCCTGATCATCCTCACAGATTTTCTTTGTCGTCATATAGATAAAAAGGCTGATTCCGCCTGCCTGTACCATGTTAATCAGAAAAAAGAGCAGTTTAATAATACTCATTGCTTTTCTTTTCATCCTACTGCCACCCATCTATATCGTAATTCATCAGGTTTTCTTTTGTAATCAGCCTGCTTGGAAGCTTGACATATTTCTCCACTGCTTTTCCATCCAGTGCCTGATATGCCATTTCCGTCGCCGTCTTCCCGATCGTCTCCGGGCTCTGACTGCTTGTCCCGGTTACATACCCCAGATCCAGCATGGCTTTAAAATCAGGGGAGCCGTCTACTCCGTAAATCAGAATTCCTTCCTCTCTCCCTGCTTTCTGAAGAGCCGCAAGGGCGCCAAGTGCAGACGGATCGTTACCGCCAAATACAACATTAAAATCTTCGTCCAGAAGTCCGGATACTACTTCTGCTGAGATTTCAATTTCTCCGCCGCTGAAAATCTGCTGTACCACCTGATATTCCGGATGTCCTTCGATGGTGTCCAAAAATCCCTGGACTCTCTGGACGATAGAATCCTGCATCGGATTATCCAGAATGATAATTCTGGCCGAATCCACCCGTTTCATCATATCTTTTGCACATTCCTGTCCTGCCTGATAATTATCCGTCTCGATCGTGGACAGAACATAGTCCATATCATCCACCTGGGTATCAATATTGATAATTTCTACGCCGGCTTCCTGACATGCCTTTAATGCCGGTATGACTTTTACTTTGTCTACGGGATTGAGAAAAAGAATTTCTATTCCTTCATCGATCATATCGAGGATCTGCTGATTCTGCTTTTCCTGGTCCTGAAGCGGATCCCGGACAATCAGTTTGTCCCCGTTCGCTTCTATTCCCTCGGCAATCTCATCGTTCAGGACATCGAAATAGGGGTTGTTTCTTGTCATGTAAGTAGCCCCAAAGATGTGTTTTTCCTGATCTTGTTCTTTTGCGCATCCGCTGAAGAAGAGTGCAATGCACAGTGCTGCCGCAATCCATTTTGTTCTTTTCATTCTCTGCTCCGTTCACTTCTTCGTCACAATACTTATCTATCATGGTATAACTTTTAGTCTATTTTATCAAGCGTCTTTATCATAAAGAGACCGCTGCGAAAAAATGACGCACCAGTCTCTTTTTTATGATATTTCTTATTATTTTCTGTTTCGGATATAGTCAATAAATACCGCCAGGAGAATAACGACACCTTTTACTACGTCCTGCCAGAATGAATTTACATTCATCAGGTTCAGACCATTGTTCAGTACACCGATAATCAGAGCACCGATAATCGTACCTCCAATTTTACCGGAACCTCCTGCCATGGATGTTCCACCTACTACAACGGCTGCAATGGCATCCATCTCAGCGCCTTCTCCTGCCGTCGGCTGTCCGGAATACATTCTGGATGCCAGAATAATTCCGGCAAGTCCTGCCATAAGTCCCGCATAAGCGTGTACAATAAATTTGACTCTTGCTACCTTGATTCCAGAAAACTCTGCTGCCTGTGTGTTTCCACCTACCGCATAGATATGACGTCCAAGTTTGGTCTTATTCATCATCAATGCTGTAATAATGATGGCAATAATCATAATGATAACAGGAACCGGAACCGGTCCGATATAGCCTGCACCGATAAACTGCCATTCTTTTGTAACAACACGCACCGGAGAACCGCCGGTATATACTTTTGCAAGTCCTCTGGCGATATTCATGGTAGCCAGTGTAACAATGAATGGCGGAATGGTTGTCTTACAGATTACAAATCCGTTGAAAACACCGATTACAACACCAACCAGGGCTCCCGCTATGAGTGCTACAGCAATCGGAAGCTCGTATCTTGATACGCATCCTGCCGCGATTACTCCGGAAAGAGCAATGATCGATCCAACAGAAAGATCGATTCCTCCCAGAATAATTACCATGGTCATTGCACACGCAATCAGCATATTGGTCGAAATCTGCCGCAGAATATTAAACATATTCTGGGTCGATAAAAATGAACTGCTTGTTGCCGGCAAAACCGCAAGAAGAACACATAGCACCAGAAGTGCTATAATAATTCCCAGGTTCTCCCTCAAAAATACTGCTGCTTTATTTTCTGTAGCGGGCAGTTTTGCTTTATTTCCTTTTGTCTGAGCCATGTTTCGTTCCCCCTTTTCCTTCTACTTCGCCGCCAGCTGCATCACAGCTTCCTGAGTGACTTCCTCATGGGAAAGACATCCTGTAACACGGCCTTCTGACATGACATAAATCCGATCGCTCATGTTGATGATTTCCGGAAGTTCGGAGGAAATCATAATGATGGACATGCCTTTTTTCACCAGTTCATTCATGATCACATAAATTTCGGATTTCGCTCCTACATCCACTCCTCTGGTCGGCTCATCCATAATTAATACATCCGGATTGGTGGCAAGCCATCTTCCGATGATGACTTTCTGCTGATTTCCGCCGGAAAGGTTTCCGATTTTCTGTAATTGTGTCGGAGTTTTTGTAGACATCATGTCAATGTATTTCTGTGTGATTTCGATTTCTTTCTTTTCATTAACCCGGATTCCTTTTATGAATTGATCCATAATTTCAATGGTCATATTAAACCGCACACTTTGTACCTTATAGAGCCCTTCCTCTTTTCTGTTTTCCGGGACAAGGGCAATGCCGTTTTTCATTGCTTCTACAGGTGACGAGATCTTTGTTTTTTTCCCTTTCAGGTAGATATCTCCTTTGGCTCCTTTGGTCAGACCGAAAATGGCTTTCATTGTTTCACTTCTTCCAGCCCCCACCAGTCCGGCAAAGCCGATGATTTCTCCTTTGTGCAGATTGAAGCTGACATCACGTACCATATTACCGTCAGAAATATGTTCACACCGGAGTATTTCTTCCCCCGGTTCCTGATACTCTCTTGTGTAATAGCTTGTCAGTTCACGACCTACCATCATGGCAATCAGCTCATCTTTGTTTGTCTCTTTTACCACTTTGGTTCCGACATACTCACCATCTCTCATGACGGTTACTCTGTCACAAATTTCTTCGAGCTCGCTCATTTTGTGCGATATATAGATAATTCCAACGCCTTGTTTTGCCAGTTTCCTCATCGTCTCAAACAGGAATTCCACTTCTTTATCTGCAATCGAAGAGGTCGGCTCATCCATGACAAGAATTCTCGAATTGTACGAAATTGCTTTTACAATTTCTACCATCTGCTGCTGTGCTATTGTCAGCTTACCTACCAGAGTATCGGCTTTAATATGCACCTGATTGGCATCGAGAAGCTTCTGCGCTTCCTCGTTCATCTTCGCCCGGTTAATAAGAAAACCGCTTCCAAATTCTCTTCCGAGAAAAATATTTTCCGCTACTGTCATGTGCGGAACCAATACCAGCTCCTGATGGATGATCGCGATCCCATTGTCCTGGGCATCTTTTACGCCTTTGATTTCTACTTTTTTCCCATCAATCCATATTTCTCCCTCATCCGCAGAATAAATCCCTCCGAGGACTTTGATCAGTGTCGACTTTCCGGCTCCGTTTTCCCCAAGGAGTGCATGTACTTCTCCTGCGTGCAGTTCCAGGCTGATATCATTAAGCGCATGCACCCCTGCAAAGCGCTTATGTATATGTTTCATTTCCAACAGCACATTTTTGCTCACGCTTTCACCTACTTCCTGTTTTGCTTTTCCTCAAGTCCGGGGAACAGACAATCGTCCGTTCCCCTGAAATACATTCTTCTTACTGCCAGCCGTCTGTGCCGTATTCTTCTACATTGTCAGCAGTGATCAGGAAAGTATCAACCGGATAACGGTCTTCTACTTCTTTTCCTTCCATGATGTCATACATGATTTCTACTGCTTTTTCTGCGATCGCTATCGGGGACTGTGCTCCGGTACCTTCCATCAGAGAATCTCCTGATGCCAGTTCGGATTTCACATCCGGCGAACCGTCTACGCCGTAAATTAATACATCTTCAAGGCCTGCTGCGTTTGCTGCTGCTAATGCGCCAAGTGCTGTAGGGTCATTTCCACCGAAGATTGCTACAACGTCGCTGTTGCCCTGCAGAAGGTCTTCTGCGATGCCCATGGATACTTCCAGGTTTCCTTTTGCATCCTGCTGTGCTACGATTTCAAATCCGTGTCCTTCGATCGCATCCAGGAAGCCATTTGTTCTGTCTGTAACGGAGTTCATTGTCGGGGAATCCAGTACGATGATTTTTCCGCCGTCCGGACATTTCTTTACGAGGTCTTCTCCACAAACTTTTCCTGCGTTGTAGTTATCCGATCCTGTATAAGACGCTACATAAGACATATCCGCTACTTCTGTGTCGAAGTTTACGATCGGTACTTCTGCGCTTTTCAGTGCGTCAAGTGCCGGCAAAATTCCTTCTGCTTCAACCGGATTTAAGAAGATACCATCGATGTTCTGGGATACCATATCTTCTACCTGGGTAATCTGAAGAGAAACATCATTAGCCGGGTCTGTAGAAATCAGTTCATCGCCGTTTGCCTCTACCAGTTCTTTGATCTTGTCTTCGATTGTCACAAAGAACGGGTTTGTTCCGTCCATACAGGTGTAGGCGAATTTGTAGTGTTTGCCGCCGTCGTCGGATGATCCGCCATTGTCCGATCCGCCGGAACCACTGTCTCCGCTGTTACATCCCATTAACATGGTTCCTGCCATCGCTGCCACAAGCAATACACTTAACACTTTTCTTTTCATAATCTTTCCTCCTTTTGCTTTGTGTATTTTTGATAGATTCATCATAGCAAAGCGTGATTTTTTGTGCAGGTGTACAATGTAACGATTTCCACATGACATTTGCAATGTTTTAAATGACAAATGTAATGTATTCTCGACAAAAATAGCGCTGTGCGTCAGACATCTTTCCAGGTTGTCTGCTTTGCACAGCGCTGATTTGTCTGTATTTTTACGGTGCCGGCGGATATTCATTGCACAGCAGCCGGTAAGGAGCTTCATCCTCTTCGATCTCCGGGAATCTTCCCATCGGCTCGTAAAAACGATTATCCGTGTTATCGTCATTGCACATGGAAACTTCTCCTAACAGAACTGCCCCGCTTCCTTTCTCCACTTCAAAGTCATGGTACATATACGGATATACCGTAATGCTTTCGCCCGGGGTCAGCCTGATCTGTGTTCCCGCCGGAACGATATATTCCCTTCCGTCACTATGGATGGTAACATCGGTATCATCAAAAGATCCATCCTCTTTGGAATTATAAACACGGATCAGAACATTTCCACCTCCACGGTTTATGATGTCTTCCATTTTTGTCCAATGGAAATGCATCGTTGCGGACTGATCTTCTTCCAGATAAAGAAGCTTTTCCGCATATGTTTTTTTATATTTATCCATATGCGTATTTCCATTTCTGAGAGTGATCAGAGAAAATCCGATCTTCTTGAAATTTCCAAGGCCATAGTCTGTGATATCCCATCCCAGCATATTATCACGGATTTCATCATATTCATGTCCTTTTTCTTTCCATTCATCCGGTGTAAAGTCACAGAATGGCGGAAGATGGAAACCGCATTTTCTGATCATCTCTTCCATATTTTTTAATGCCTGATTAATTTCGGAACGTTTCATTTCTTTATCCCTCCTATTTGCATCCGGAAAAAACACGCATGGCATGAAGAACATCCTCTTTCATGCAGTCTCTTGCCCAGCATGTGATATCATGGAAAAATACCGGTCCATCTGTTTCCATGCATTTCTGTTTTACATATTCGCCGCCTGCTTTTGCGCGATAAGTATAATAATTTATTTTTCTTACTCCCCGGTCAATGCATTTTCTGAAATCCTCATCGCTGACTCCGCTTCCGCCGTGCATGACAATCGGAATTCCAATCGTCTCCCGGATTTTCTCAATCCGGTCAAAATCCAGCTTCGGTTCCGCTGTATATAAGCCGTGGACGGTTCCGAAGGAACATGCAAGAGCATCGATGCCAGTCGCTTTGACAAAATTTCCCGCCTCTTCCGGATCTGTATAGCAGTCATTCTGTGCCTTTCCATCTTCACTGTTCATTGCGCCGATTTCAGCCTCCACAGATGCGCCGTACATTTGAGCGATTTCTACCGCAGTTTTCGTATATGCACAGTTTTTCTCATACGGCAGCATGGATCCGTCATACATGACAGAGGAAAATCCCATATCCAGCGCCTCCCGGATCATGTCAAAATTGTCGCAGTGATCCAGATGAACGCATACCGGCACTTTTGCCTTGTCAGCCATCAATACCATAATCGGTCCGATCGTTTTCAAAGAGATATACTCTTCATGTACCGGAGCAAATTGAAGAATTACCGGTTGTCCCAGCTCTTCTGCCGCCCCCAATACTGCCTGGATTCCTTCCAGTTCTGTAACATTGAAGGCCCCAATCGCCATATTTTCTGCATCCGCTATGTCTAAGACGGTTTTCATGGATACAATCATTGTTATTTTCCTCCTATTCTTTCATAATCTTCTGCTTTTTCCAGCCATTTTGTATCTTTTCCCTTAATTCCGCGAAAGACTTTAAGCCGCTGATCGTATCGTATGTTGATACGCAGCACGCACCGGTCGCCGCGGCATATTCAATACTTTCTTTTGGTGTACATCCTTGCATGGCAGCATACAGAAATGCCGCAATACTGGTGTCGCCCGCTCCGGTTCCGGACAAAATCCGTTCAGGGACGAAGCTGTCTTCAAAAAGCTCTGTATTTTCCCAGCCTTCCAAGTCAGCATCCACGTTCCTCATTCTCTCTTTTCCCGAAGTCTTTAAGTACATACCTGCCGCACCGCATTTTAACAAGACAGCACCGCATCCATAGGACAGTACTTTCTCAGCCAGAGGCCGGACATCTTTGCTAAGAGAAAGAATCGATACAATATCCTCGCCTGCTGCTCTTTCCTGCCATTCCTGATATTTTTCACGATCCACCATATAAGCAAGCTCTTCGATACTCGGCACGAAAAAGTCCACATATGGAAGCACTTGTTTTAAGATACTTTCCCAGTCACACTGTCCCGATTCGGATTCCGGGTCAACAGCTGCGAGGTCCAAAGAAGAAGTAAGACCTGCGGACTTTACCGCTTTATACAGCTTTACCAGTCCTGCCCCATCATTTTCATAAAACCGGCGCATCAAAGTCGGATACCCAAAGTGAAAATAATCCACCTTTTTTACTTCCTCCCAGTCCAGGTCGTCTGCACAGAACGTGTGATTACTGCCTGGATCATGCAGAAATGCCCTGTCGCTTCCTTTTGGAGCAAGCACAATCGTATAAGAAGTGGCTCCCTCTTCATCCCGGATCAAATGCATCGGGCATCCGTACTCCTCCAGCTTTTTCATCATGATATCCCCGAAAAGATCTGTCCCGATTTTTGCTGTCAGAACCACATCCGCCCCCAGCTTCTGCAAAGCAAGTCCGGTATTGGAAACCGCACCTCCCAATGTCATCTGGGCAGGCCCCACATTGACAAGCTTCCCCTGTCTTAGAATTTCCGAAAATTTTTGTGTTCCGGAATTGTGGAATTCTGGAGTAATATCGAGGGAAATATGTCCTGCTACCATGATTTTTTTCTTTTTCATAAAGCCCTCCTTTTCCGTCTGAATACTATCTTTATCATATCATTGGAATACTAAAAGTCAATTCGCTTTTGTAAGCTTATTACAATTATCATTCAAGTTGTGACATTTGTAATATACATTTTTCACAATTTTCATCCTGCTGTTTGAATACAAAAAGAAGAGTTCCGAACTTTCTTGTCCAAAACTCTTCCTATACTTATTTTCCTATTTTATTCTCTCAAATGCCGTCTCCAGATCTTCGATAATATCATCAATATGCTCCGTTCCAATGGAAAGACGGATGGTATTCGGACGGATCCCCTGTTCTTTTAATTCTTCCTCATTCAGCTGTGAATGTGTTGTGGAAGCCGGATGGATGGCCAGTGATTTTACGTCTGCCACATTTGCAAGGAGGGAGAAAATTTCCAGGCTGTCGATAAATTTCCTTGCTTCTTCTGCGCCGCCTTTGATTTCAAAAGTGAAGATCGAAGCGCCGCCTTTCGGGAAGTAGGCTTTATACAACTGTTTCTGATCTTCCTCTTCCGTCACAGCAGGATGATGGACACATTCCACCATCGGATGCTGATTCAGATACCGTACAACCTGCAGGGCATTCTCCACATGACGTTCCACACGGAGAGACAAGGTTTCCAGTCCCTGAAGCAGTAAAAAGGCATTAAACGGAGAAAGCGCTGCTCCCATATCACGCAGAACGATGGCACGGAGTTTTGTGATAAACGCCGCCTGCGGCGCGGCTTTGGAAAATACCACGCCATGATAACTTGCGTTTGGCTCTGTCAGAGACGGGAATTTTCCGGATGCTTCCCAGTCAAATGCTCCGCTCTCCACGATAATTCCGCCAAGGCTTGTCCCGTGGCCTCCGATAAATTTTGTCGCCGAATGAACTACAATATCTGCTCCGTGTTCAATCGGCCGAATCAGATACGGCGTTCCGAACGTATTGTCAATCACAAGCGGAATCCCATGGGCATGAGCCGCCTCTGCCGCCGCCTTAATATCCGTGATGTCCGAGTTTGGATTTCCCAGAGTTTCAATAAAAACGGCCTTTGTATTTTCCTGAATCGCATCTTCAAACGCTCCTGTTTGAAATGGATCTACAAATGTCGTTGTGATTCCATATTCCGGCAGAGTATGGGCCAGCAGATTGTATGTTCCGCCGTAAATATTTTTTGCCGCCACGATGTGATCCCCCTGTCCGGCAAGGCCCTGAAACGTATAGCAGATCGCTGCCGCACCGGATGCAACCGCAAGCGCTGCCGAACCGCCTTCCAGAGCAGCCATTCTCTGCTCAAACACTGCCTGGGTCGGATTGGTCAGACGGCCGTAAATATTTCCTTCTGCTTTCAGGCTGAAACGATCCTCTGCATCCCGGCAGTCATGAAACACGTAGGAGGTTGTCTGGTAAATCGGCACTGCCCTTGCGTCTGTAGCCGGATCCGCCTGCTCCTGTCCAACATGAAGCTGCAATGTTTCAAATTTCAGGTTTCTTTTGTCTCTTGTCAAATTTTTTTCCATACTCTGTCTTTCCTTTCGCTGCTTTTTTATTTTCTGGCCTGTTATTCGGATTCTCTATGCGGTAAACAACGGAGTGGAGTAGTACCGGTCTCCTGAATCCGGAAGCAGGACAACAATCGTCTTTCCTTCATTTTCCGGCCGTTTCGCAAGCTTCACTGCCGCCGCAAAAGCCGCACCGGAGGAAATTCCCACCAGAACACCTTCCTTCTGCGCAATCTGGCGCGCACCGGAAAATGCTTCCTCTGAACCGATGGTAAGAATCTCATCATAAATTTCCGTATCCAGCGTCTCCGGGACGAATCCCGCGCCGATCCCCTGCAGTTTGTGCGGGCCCGGCTTTCCTCCGGAAAGCACCGGAGAATCCGAAGGCTCCATCGCCACAATCTTCACATTCGGATTTTTCTCTTTCAGATAGGTACCCACACCTGTGATGGTTCCGCCTGTTCCGACACCTGCCACGAAAATATCGACCTTCCCTTTCGTATCCTCCCAGATCTCAGGCCCTGTAGTCTCAATGTGTGCCTTTGGATTCACCGGATTCTCAAACTGCCCCGGAATAAAACTGTCCGGGATTTCCTGAGCAAGTTCCTTTGCCTTCTCAATCGCCCCTGTCATCCCGCGGGCACCATCTGTCAGAACAATCTCAGCCCCGTACGCCTTCAGAATATTTCTCCGCTCAACACTCATTGTCTCCGGCATTGTCAAAATCAGCCGATATCCAAGAGACGCCACCATCGAAGCAAGACCAATGCCCGTATTTCCAGAAGTCGGCTCAATTAACGTAGCCCCCTCCTTCAAAAGCCCCTTCTCTCTGGCATCCAGAATCATCGCCCTCGCAATCCGATCCTTCACACTTCCAGCCGGATTCAAATACTCAAGCTTCATCAGGATCTTCGCCTTCAGACCAAACTCCCTCTCAAGATTTCCCGCCTCAAGAAGCGGAGTACCACCAACCATATCCAAAACACTACTAAAAACAGTCATGTAAATCCCTTCTTTCTATTTCGGGGACGTGTTCCGATGCATCGGAACCTGTCCCCAATGAGTTGATTTCCTATAAATTTTATAGGAATTATATGGTATCTGTTTCTCTTTGTCAAGGGGTTTTTGTTGTTTTCTATTGGAACGGGTAAAAGAAAAAGAGGACAAATGTCCTCTTTCTTTTACCCGTTCTTATTAGTACTTACTACTTCTGATTAGCACTTATTAGTTCGTTTTAATTCTTATTGATCTTTATTTAATTTATTATTTATTTGCTTTTTTCCGCCATCGTGGTCTTTTTTTCTGTTAAATAATGTATTCGTTTCCTTTTTGTTTTTCCCATATTACGAGATCGGCGAGTGTGTAGTGATCGATTACGCTTTTGACTGCGGTGTCGAGTTCTTTCCAGAGACGGAGTGTGGTGCACGTTTCTGCGCGCGGGCAGTGGTTTTCTTCTGTTTCGAGGCAGTCTACCGGTGCCATGCTTCCTTCTGTCAGTCTCAGAATGTCGCCGACTTTATATTGTTCTGCACTGTATTTGAGAAAATAGCCGCCCTGTGCTCCCCGAAGGCTTCGGATGTACCCTGCTTTTGCGAGTACCCCTGCAATGCTTTCCAGATATTTGACAGAAATTCCCTGCCGTGCGGCTACGTCTTTGAGCCGGATTGGTTTTTCCTGATCATGGAGAGCCAGATCCAGCATCAGCCTGAGTGCATATCTTCCTTTTGTTGAAATTTTCATGCAATTCCCTCCCAATCTTCTCTGTTATCATACCTGTTGTCGAGGGAATTCGTCAAGTACAGACCCGTGATCTTTATACTCTTTTCTTTTTTTCTTCCGCCAGATAAGATGCGCCGAGTGCGCCTGCGTAGCGTCCATTTTCCGTCGGTTCTACTTTTTTGCCGATTTTTTTACTGAGAATATCTGTGAAATAGATGCTGTGGCTCAGTCCTCCGGTCAGGATGATGTGATCAGGAAGGTCCTTTCTCTGTGCCAGCTGGGCTACTTTTGCAGCCACCGAATCTACGACTCCGGCAGCGATATTTTCCCGTTTCTGCCCTTCACCAATGTAGTTAATGACCTCGGATTCGGCGAATACCGTACACAGGGAACTGATCGGGAGAACCTCTCCTGCCGCTGCCATCTCAAACAGTTCGTCGATGGTCACGCCCAGCCGGTTTGCCATAATCTCCAGGAATTTCCCGGTTCCCGCCGAACATTTGTCATTCATCAGGAAGTCCACGACCATGCCCTGTTCCACCATGATGACTTTCGTGTCCTGCCCGCCCACATCAATGACTGCACAGTCTCCGTGTGCCAGTTCCCGTCCTCCTCTTGCATGGCAGGTGATCTCTGTGATCACATGATCCGCAAAATCCACGGCCACACGTCCGTATCCGGTAGCAACAACGCGGGTGTCGTCGTTTTCCACGTCTGCTCCCAGCTCTTTTAAATGTTCTTTTATCTTCTTCGTCGTCTCCTTACTGCTCCATCCGGTCGGAAGTACGAAATGCGCATTTGCATCCCCTCTTACCACAACCTTAGAAGCGGTTGATCCGATGTCGATTCCTACGTAATTCATGTTTCATTCCCTCCACCATGATTTGGGGACGCTTATTTGCGTCCCCGCCTGTTTTTCAGCAATACCGGTCCCTGTTGGGATCGATATCCTTTTTGATTTCTGCAATCTGAAGAATTTCAATCTGTTTTTCTTTCACAATCTGCCTGATCTGATCCAGATCTTCTTTTTTTACAAGAAGTGAAATGCCGCAGCACTTGCTCGCCTCGCGCGGAGTCGGAGCAATCGTACATTTCAGGCCGTTTTCTTTCATTTCCCGGTAAAGCCGCATCCCATTATCGTGATTGGGAAAAAGCACATAATATGAAATCATGCCTGCACCAGCTTTCTTTAGCTGTTTAACATTTCAATAAATGCGCTGATTCTGGTACGAAGCTGCTGCGCGTCGCTGTCCGTATAATCCGTTTCAATGCCAAGTACCGGGATACCTGCCTCTTTCAGCGCTTTTTCTACATGGTAGCCTTCACAGTCATACAGGCTGCAGAATTTCAGGTTTACGTCAATAATTCCGTCTACCTTATATTCCTTTGCAAGGCGGATAATATCGTCGATTCGCGCGGAGTTCGGTGTAAAGCATGCACAGTTGATGCCCATATACCGCTCTGCCAGATGGTCGATCTGCTCATCCACCGTTCCCTCTGCTTCGTCCACAAGACGTTCAAAGTACCGGGTACCTGTACACATTTCTTCACAGACTACCGCACCGCCGCTTGTTTCTACCAGGTTGTGAAGCTTCCAGTTCGGAATCGCAAGCGGAGTACCTGTCAGCATGATTCTCTTTGTTCCTTCCGGGAATACACTGACGCCGTCTTTGACTCTCTGATCCAGCTCATCGCAAAGCTTGTTTGTCATCTCGGTAAACCGGGTCGGATCATCATAGAATGCAATCTGGGAAATCAAAAGGGCATCCTTTCCGCTGATCGGAAGTTTTTCATTTTTTCTTAAATCATACAGTCTGGAAAGCGCCCGTCTCTTATTATTGATCAGGACAATGGCATTGTGCAGAGATTCTGCCGTCACCTGGTTGCCTGTCATCTCTTCAACTACGCCCCGGAAAATACGGATCTCATCTGCCCATGCTTTGATGTCCTTTTCCCGCTTCATCTGCGGAAGATCCATGACATGGACCGGCACATCTTCCGCCAGAATTTCCCATGCCTTCTTTTTGCCGTCGCAGGTTGTCTCACCGACATACATATCCGCAATCCGGAAGAACGGACAGGTCCGGTCCAGTCTTGCCCCTACGGATGCCTTGATCAGCGGACAGGTATTGGTCGGCAGCACCTTCTCACCGCCCGGAACCCAGAACTGGGAACCGCCGCACAGTCCCGTTGCAATTGCGTCTGCCGCAAACACAATTTCATCCGGCACATAGACACAAAACGTTCCAAATACTTTTCCGCCCTTTTTCTGATGCTCAATGAGCTCTGCCGGACGAACACCGTGGATTTCCGCAACGACAAAATTATAATAATCCATTCCTTCCGGTCTGTTTTCCTGAGAAAGATACACATCTCCAAACGCCTGCGGAAGCACTTCGCAGAGCTGATCGTGGGTCTCTACGTCCATTCCAAGATCTTTCCACATCTGATGATAATCTGCCATTTCTTTTTCCTCCTTTGTCACGAAACAAAGACACGGCTGCTGGTAAGCCGCGCCTTTTGTCTGTCAATGATTCTCTTACGTTAAGGGTAACATGTTTCCGGAACTGCTTCAATTTCGCCCGGCAGATTATTCTATCGTTTTTTCACATAATTATAATTGTTTATAGATAATCTCTATTTTCAGTAATCCGCTTGACCGCTTCGATTCCTCTGGAAATTTCTTCTTCCGTATTTTCCTCACTGAAAGAAAACCGCACCGTTCCTTTTGGAAAAGTTCCAAGACTCTGATGGGCCAGCGGCGCACAGTGCAGGCCGACCCGCGTCATAATCCCGTACTCCTGTTCCAGAAGAAATGCCGCGATCGCATTATCCATTTCTGAAAAATCAAGAGAGACCACCGCCGTCCGGTGCTCCATCGTCTGCTTTCCGATCACACGCACACCCGGGATCTCTCTGACTCCATCCAGAAACCGGGCGGTCAGCTGTTCCTTTTTCCTGCGGATCACATCAATTCCCGTTTCTTCCAGATAAGAAAGAGCCGCATGGAGCCCGATGATTCCCGGAAGATTCATCGTCCCACTCTCGTACTTGTCTGGCAGTTCTTCCGGCTGGGACAGCAGATCCGAATGACTTCCCGTCCCGCCGAGAATCACCGGCCGGACACAGGCATCCAGCTCCGGCGAAATCAAAAAGCCGCCGATCCCCTGTGGGCCTTTGAGCCCCTTATGCCCGGTAAATCCCAGAAAATCGATGTTTGCCTTCTGCATGTCAATGGAAAGTGTCCCAGCACTCTGAGCCGTATCCACCGCAAAAAAGACATCATGCCGTTTGCAGACCTCCCCGATCTCTTCAATCGGAAGCACCGTTCCGCACACATTGGAAGCATGCAGCACAAGCACCAGCCTTGTCTTCGGACCGATCTTCTCCTCCACGGCCTCAGCTGTCACCTCGCCCTCTGACGACGTCCTTGCCACATCATAAGAAATTCCCTTCGTCTTCCTCAGCTGTTCCAGCGGACGCATCACACCATTATGCTCCATGCCGGAGACCACCACATGATCCCCCTCCCTCAAAAATCCATTTAAAAACATGTTCAAAGACCATGTGATTCCCGGGGTAAAAATCACCTGTCTGGAACTTTCCGCATGAAACAGCTTCGCAAGCATCTCACGCGTATCCAGCACCCGGCCTGCCATCTCATAAGCCCCCTCGTAGCCGCCACGATTAATATTAAACGCCCCCCGCTCCAGAAGCTCCGCCATCGCACGGCCCACACCCGGCGCCTTCGGAAACGACGTACTCCCATTATCAAAATAGATCTTCCCCATCGCTCCTCCTTTCCGGGGACGTGTTCCGATGCACCGGAACACGTCCCCAGTGAAAATTATCTGACAATTAGCTCCAGCCCTTGATTTTACTGGGCTGGAGGCCATTTTTTACTCAATTACGTCGTGTACCTTTGAATCGGAACACGTCCCCGATGAATATTTTATTTTTGCAAGTCTGAGGCCTTGTGGTGGTGCGGTGACGCCGGCTTCAGTTCGTTCTTTTGTTTCGAGGATTTCTTTGACTTGTTCTGGCTGATAGAATCCCCGGCCGACGCGGATGAGTGTGCCGGCGATGATGCGTACCATGTTGTAGAGGAAGCCGTTTCCGCTGATGTAGATGGTGATTTCTTCTCCGTCCCGGACAACGTCGAGACTGTAAATGGTGCGTACGGTGTCGTCCGTGTTTGTGCGGATATTGCAGAAGCTTTTGAAATCGTGTGTACCGATGAGGTAATTGGCCGCCTCCTGCATTTTAGCTTCATCCAGCGGGAAGGAGACGTGGCTTGTGGTCAGGCGCTTCAGCGGATCCGGAAGCGGCCTGTTGAGAATGTGGTATTCGTAGTATTTGGTGCAGTCCTGATATCTCGGGTGCCAGTCCAGAGGAACTTCCTCGGACTGTGTGACTACGATGTCTTCTGGCAGCCTCTGATTGATGGCGTAGGCAAATCGTTCCGGTGGAATTGTACTTGTTGTATCAAAAACTGCCACATTTCCAAGGGCGTGGACGCCGGAGTCGGTTCTGCTTGCTCCGATGATGTGAATATCTTCTCCGGTAAGTTTGCTGAGTTTTTTATTCAGTACTTCTTCAATTGTGATTCCGTTTGGCTGTACCTGCCAGCCGCAGTAGTTGGTGCCGTCGTATGCGACGGTCAGTTTGATTCGTTTCACGTTCTGCTCTCCTTCGTCTGTTTACTTTCTTCATTTTAACACACCGCGGCCAAAGAATCTGCCTTTTTCTTGTACATTTTCTTCATCCATGATAAGATAATCTGCGAGGTGAACGAACATGAATAAAAAAGAAATCGCAGAAATTAAAAAGCAGTTTTCTCCTGCCAACTGTGCCATTACGCGGATTTGCGGCTGCTATGTGGACGGGGAAAAGACGATAAAGACGAAATCAAAAGATGCGTTCCTTTCTCTCCCGGAGGAGGAAATGTTTAAATATTTTGATCTGTTTAAGAAGACGCTTTCCGGAGGAATCGGGAAAAATCTGATGGATATGGAGTTCCCGCTGGAGCAGGAAACTTCCGGCGGCACCCAGGAGTTTCTTCTGAGACTTCGGGACAGTAAACTTCAGGATGATTCTCTTCTGGACGAGTTTTACCAGAAGATTATCGATTTTTATAACTATGGGGAAAATTATTATATTATTCTGATTCATGCAAACTACGATGTGCCTGGAAAATCTTCCGATGGGGAAGAAATGTTTGATGCTTCTGACGAAGTATATGAATTTCTCCTTTGCAGCATCTGCCCGGTGAAGCTTTCCAAGGCAGGGCTCTGCTATAATTCGGAGACCAATCATATTGAGGACCGGATCCGTGACTGGATCGTGGAAATGCCGGATATCGGATTTTTGTTCCCGGCCTTTAACGACCGCTCCACGGACATCCACAGTCTTCTGTATTATTCGAAAAACGCAAAAGAATTTCAGGATGATCTGATTGACAATGTCCTTGGCTGTCATGTGCCGATGCCTGCAGGGGATCAGAAATCCACCTTCCAGTATCTGGTCAGTGATACCCTTGGTGACTCCTGCAATTTTGACACCGTAAAAACACTGCATGAGAATCTGACAGAAATGATTGAAGAGCATAAAGATGAGCCGGAACCGCTGCGTCTGGACAAGACGGATGTGAAGAAACTTCTGGAGCGAAGCGGCGCCAGAGAGGAAAATCTGGAACAGTTTGACCGGGAATTTGATGCTGCTGCCGGGGACACGCCGTCTCTTCTGGCGTCCAACGTGGCCAACACCCGGACCTTCGAGGTCAAGACTCCGGATGTAGTCATCAAAGTAAATCCGGACCGGACTGATCTGGTAGAAACAAAACTGATTGACGGCATTCCATACCTTGTCATTCAGCTCAGTGACAGCGTGGAAGTCAACGGCATTCCCGTTTCCAACCGGCCGTCCGGATCTATTTCAGAATAAAGACACATACATAACAATGGCGCCAGTTCTGCTGAGGTCAGAAATTCCTTTCTGCCTTGTCGGAACCGGCGCTTTTTTTACTAGTTTCTGTTTTCTTCTGCTTTTCTGACCGGCTGACGGAAGGGTAAATTTTTTGCATTCTTTCTTAATAATCGAATGCCATCTTCGTATGCTCCTTTCAGGTTCTCCATCCTCTGGCGGATGTCTGTTTCAAATTCCGCCTCATCCAATGCCGGATCTTTTGTTGTTCTCCAGATTTCGCACGGCAGTTCTTCACATCCGGCACAGCTGGTACGGTGCTTTTTGTAAACGGCGCACCGGTAAATCGGGCAGGCCTTTCCCTTCGGAGCGTGGAATACTTTTCCGGAAAGCTCATTACATCCCCGGCAGATGGAGCCATAACAGCTGCACGCTTGACAGTCTGCACCGCAACAGGTAATGCCCAAAATTTCCCGCTGCCGTTTCCGGCTGAATCCTTCCAGTACCAGGCGGTACGATTCATCCAGCATGTCTTTCATCAGGTCATCCGGCACCTCCCCGTCCGGGCGGATCGAGTTCCAGTTGATTTTGTCAGAATAGTATCCCGGCAGAACATCTTCGTACCGGCTGCGGAACACCTCACCTTTTACCGGTTCCAACTTCAGATTGATATAGTAAGGGCGCTTTTCCTGGTCCAGGCAGATGGCTGCAAACATTTTCCCGCCCACATGATATCGGATCCAGTTCCAGACCGGCTGATAATCTTTTGTCACGCCCCGCTTTTTTAACAGGTACGCATCCATCCACTCATATCTCATCTTGTTTCCTCCTCTTTTTCCTTGACTATAGCACACAAAACATGACACCTGTCTATCATGTTTCCATTGTATCAAAAAAAGAATCTGTTTTACCATTTTGCCGGTAAAAAGATTCTTTTTCTGATACATAAGTTTTATTCTTGTTTTGCACCCTCCCACTGAGAATGCTTTCCTTTCCATTAAAAAATCCAGATATGAAACGGCAGAAATCTTCCTGCTCCCACCGCAACGACCATGTATACGATTACGATCACATACGCGCGGATATCCTGGCTGCTGTAGACAAGCGGCTTCATCTTTGTTCTGCCTTCGCCGCCACGATAGCACCTGGACTCCATTGCCATGGCAAGGTCATTGGCTCTCCGGAACGCTGAAACGAACAGTGGCACGAGAATTGGAATCATGGCTTTGGCCTTCTGGATAATATTTCCGCTGTCCAGATCCGCTCCCCTTGCGATCTGGGCTTTCATAATCTTGTCCGTCTCCTCCAGAAGAATCGGAATGAACCGAAGTGCAATGGACATCATCATTGCGATTTCATGTACCGGCACATGCAGATGATTCAGCGGACGCAAGAGACTTTCGATGGCATCGGTCAGTGCCGTCGGCGTTGTCGTGAACGTCATCAAAGATGCGCCCATGATCAGATAAATCAGACGGATTGCCATGTAAACTGCTGTCCGAAGTCCTTCTTCCGTCACCCGGAACATCCAGACGTGAACCAGAGTTCTGCCACCGGTTGTCAAAAACAGATTGAAGAGAATCGTAATCAGCAGCAGAATGAAGATCGGCTTCAATCCTTTGAGAATATATTTTACCGGAACTTTGGACAATTTGATGCATCCAAAGAGAAAGATCGTGGCAATCAGATAGCCCGGAATGCTCCGGAATAAAAATAGCGAAATCAGATACAACAGTGTACTGACAATCTTTACACGCGGGTCCAGTTTATGAACAGGGCTCTTCGCCGGATAATACTGGCCTATTGTAATATCTCGTATCATTGTTTTAATACCCTTTCTATTTCATCGGCTGCTTCCTCCACAAGGGTGATATCTGTGGAAACCGGGACGCCTGCTTCACGCAGTTCGTGCATAAGATATGTCACTTCCGGTGCGGCAAGTCCCACTTCCTCCAGCCGTTTGTAATGTCGGAAAACCTGTTTCGGTGTGTCATCAAAAATCTTTTCTCCGTGATTCATGACAATGATCCGGTCCACATATTTGGCAACGTCCTCCATACTGTGGGAAACCAGAATTACTGTCATATGGGTGGTCTTCTGGAGCAGTGCAATCTGATCCAGAATGTCATCCCGTCCTTTCGGGTCCAGTCCCGCTGTCGGCTCGTCCAGTACCAGCACCTTCGGGCGCATGGCAAGGACACCTGCAATGGCCGCCCTTCTCTTTTGTCCTCCGGAAAGATCGAACGGAGATGCATTGTATAAAGACTCTGGAAAACCAACCATCTCCAGTGCCTCTTTTGCTCTCTTCTTACATTCCTCCTCGGAAAGCCCCTGATTTTTCGGGCCGAAGCAGACATCGCTTAATACATCCGCTTCAAAGAGCTGATGCTCCGGATACTGGAACACCAGTCCCACCTGCTGCCGGAGAGCTTTCATAGAGTAACCCTCTTTATAAATATTTTCACCGTCAAAATACAATTCTCCGCCGGTAGCACGGATCAGACCGTCCAGATGCTGGATCAGCGTAGATTTCCCTGATCCGGTATGTCCGATGATGCCGATAAATTCGCCCTGCCAGATATCCAGATTGACATCCTTCATGGCCTGCTTTTCGTAGGCAGTTCCCGGACTGTAGACATAATTCAGCCCGCGAAGACTTAAAATCGGCTCCCCGTCCGGTCGGGTACGCGCGTGATCTTTGACCACTTCCGGCGGCAGGGAATTCTGAAGAACTCCTCTCTCCTTTGCAAGGACACAAACCTCCTGACAAAGCTTCTGTCTCGTCAGCGTTCCCGCGGAAACCGGAAATCCTTTTTTAATCAGCGCATCCGCCACTGCTGTCGCCTGCGGCACATCCAGGCGGTAATGCTTTAACAGATCCACCTGCGAGAAGATCTGCGTTGGATTTCCCTGCATGACGACTTTCCCTTTATCCATTACATAAATATAGTCGGCATCCGTCACCTCTTCCATATAATGGGTGATCAAAATGACCGTCACCTTCTCCTGCCGCTGCAGATCCCGGACCGTCCGGATCACTTCCTTCCGGCCATTCGGATCCAGCATCGCCGTCGGCTCATCCAGCACAATACACTCCGGCCGCATGGCAACCACACCCGCAATTGCCACCCGCTGCTTCTGTCCGCCGGAAAGCTTGTTCGGCGAACTGTAACGATATTCCAGCATACCTACTTTTTCCAGTGCATCCTCTACTCTTTTCCAGATCTCCTTTGACGGCACCCCCAGATTCTCCGGGCCGAATCCAACATCCTCTTCCACCACCGTGGCAATGATCTGATTGTCCGGATTCTGGAACACCATCCCCGCACTCTGGCGGATGTTCCACAGCTCATCCTCATCTTTGGTATCCCGGCCGCCGACCCACATCGTACCGCCTCCCGGAATCAGAAGCGCATTGATATGCTTTGCAAACGTGGATTTTCCGGAACCGTTGTGTCCCAAAATGGCTATAAACTGCCCCTTTTCAATCTCCAGATCTACCTCATCAATGGCACGCTGCTTCCCGATGACATTTCCTTCCTCGTCTCGTTTCTCATATTCAAATACAAGCTTGTCGGTTTTTACCATACTCATCTGCAGTCAACCTCTTACTTCTTCATTTTTCACCATATTTCGTATAGTGTACCACATTCCCGGTCATTAGTAAAATGGAAAAAGAGCTGCCGCCAGAACCAGCAACAGCTCACATCTCTCTCTAATCGTGCATTTCGTCTTCCTTTTCTTGCTGAAAACCTCGGCAGCACTCTTCTAGCAGCCGGAAAAAATTCTCTGCATGCCACCCGTCATTTACCGCATGGTGAAACTCTACTGTTACAGGCATTTTCATCCGTCCGTTTTCCTCATGATACTTTCCAATCATCACAAAAGGAATGTAACTGACATTGTCCGTTCCATACTTTGTAAAAGAATTCGGCTTGGCGTACGAAAGACTCGTGTAAACAGTATTCGGTATCGTGGAAATATGCACGTCATCCATCGCCTTTTGCTGATAGGCATACAGGCTGCTGCAGTTTTCCGCTTCTTTCTTATCCTTTAAAAACGCCTCATAGAACTTCTGGAAATCCTCCTGGTATCCTGTCCGTTGATGTGTAAAAAGATGATCCGTGTTCTTGCGCATCAAAGTATAATGAGTATTCACATGATCCCATACGCAGACTTGACCGTCCACTTTTGCATACCGGTATCTTTCATCCAAATTGACTGTCTTGGTAATACAATAACAGATAGAAGGATAAAATTTCCATTGATGTTTATGAATCGTCTCCAGGAATTCCGTAATATCAATCTCAACTGTCAAATAAAAAAGATAGCCGTGAAACAATTCATAAATCTCTTTTCGATCCCAGTTTTCATAGTCGATTTTCTTTTTCATCTTCCTGTTCCTTTTAACCTAGATCGTTTCCGGTTCCGGATATTCTTCGCCGAATGTCTCCACCGTAACTTTTTTCATTCTCTGGGTTTCCAGCGGACGGTCACTGTAGTCTGTCGCTGTCTCCGCAATCTTATTGACCACGTCCATTCCCTCTGTCACCTTTCCAAATGCTGCGTAAGCGCCGTCCAGATGCGGAGCCGCTTCATGCATAATAAAAAACTGGCTTCCCGCAGAATCCGGATGCATCGCACGTGCCATGGAAAGCACACCCGGCGTATGCTTCAGATCATTTGTCACACCATTCTGCGCAAACTCACCCTTAATGGAATAACCAGGGCCGCCCATACCTGTACCATTCGGGCATCCTCCCTGAATCATAAATCCACGGATAACTCTGTGGAAAATCAATCCATCATAAAATCCCTTTCCTGCAAGAGACACGAAATTTCGAACTGTATTCGGGGCAATTTCCGGATATAACTCCGCCTTGATGATATCCCCGTTCTCCATCTCAAACGTAACTACTGGATTTGCCATATCATTTCTCTCCTTTATCTTTATTAGGCTAAAACGATTGTAACACACTCCTCTGCGGCAGGCAAGCCGCCACACTCTGACGTCAACCTCTTTTCTGTAATACAATCCGGAAGGCTCTGCCTGCATAATTCCGGCCATTACTTTTCGGACAGCTCATACAAAATCATACCGCCCTTCTCCTCACAGCCTGTATTCCAGATCTCGTGAAAGGAAAACGCCTTCTTCTCTCCGTAAGTCGCCGTCTGAATCAGAAAATCCTTCTCCGTCTCCTCATAGCCTATCACCATAAACCAGTGCCAGATATAATCCTCAAACACCTCCCGGTTTTGATGACGTAAAAGCAGAAACGGCACCGGATACCCTCTATCCATCCGCTCCTTCAAAGCCTCCTTCGCTTTTCCTTCCGGCTCTCCGCCCCACAAAATCTCCATCCGAAGTTTCGGCCTTTCCGGATCCGGATGATCCTCAAGATACCGTGAAAAACCATCCACAAACCACTCCGGATTCTTCACGCCTCCAACCCGCGGCTTGATATACGGCTTCATCATCTGGCTGAACACAACATAGTCATCCTTATTCAGATTTTCAATGTCAAACGGATACCATCCCGTATTTCCAAATCTCTTTCCAAAATAAATACACGTATCACAAGCCGCCGCTGCTGCACAGCCACCAATATGCATCACTACATTTGAAAACCAGTCCTGATTCCCTCCAACAGCACCATCAATCCCAAAATAATCCAGCTCCAACATAGTTACCATCACCCTTTTACGGGGACGTGTTCCGATGCACCGGAACACGTCCCCAAAATACAGTTGTTTTTTAATTATCTGTCAATATAGATTATTGCTTCGTACGGACGTAATATTCCGTCTGTGTTTTCTGTGTTATAGTTATGTATCAGTTTTTCTGTTTTATTCCATTTTTCTATCAGTCTGCATGGTGCCGGTGTAGCTGTAAAGTTTGCGATGACGCACATTGTTTCTGTTTCAGTTGTGCGTGTGTATGCAAAAATCTGTGAGTCTTCTTCAAGCAGGAGATGGAATTCTCCTTCTGTGAAGATTTCGTTTGCCTTCCGTAATTTTATCAGCTTTTTATAGTAGTTGTAAATAGAATCTGGATCTTTGGTTTCATTTTCTGCATTGATTTCTGTGTAGTTTGGATTGACTTCGATCCATGGGGTTCCTGTGGTAAATCCTGCGTTTATGCTGTCGTTCCACTGCATTGGTGTCCGTGCGTTATCGCGGCTTTTTGCGTAAATGGATTTCATAATATCTTCTTTTTTGTATCCTGCTTCGAGCCGCTCCTCGTACATGTGGAGTGTCTCGATATCGCGGTAATGGGTAATATCCGGGAATCTTACGTTTGTCATTCCCAGTTCTTCTCCCTGATAAATATATGGAGTTCCCTGCATTCCGTGTAGAATGGTTGCAAGCATTTTGGCGGATTCTACGCGGTATTCTTTGTCATTTCCCCATCTGGATACGATTCTTGGAAGGTCATGGTTGTTCCAAAACAGGCTGTTCCAGCCGCTTCCGTGCAGTTCTTTCTGCCATTTTGCAAAGTTTTTCTTCAGTTCCACAAATGGAAGCGGGCTGAGGTCCCATTTTTCTTTTCCTTCTTCCTGATCCAGCATCACGTGCTCAAACTGGAATACCATGGAAAATTCGCTGCCGTCCGGATTGCTGTAACGTTTTGCCCGTTCCGGGTCCGCGCCCCATGTTTCACCGACCGTAATTAGATCTGCCTTCTGGAATGTTTCTTTACTTAACTCCCGCAGAAATTCATGCAGTTTTGGACCGTTTGTCGTGATTTTCTTATCTGGTTCTTTAGCAATCTGATCGATGACATCCAGACGGAATCCTCCAACACCTTTGTCCATCCACCAAAGAATCATATCGTAAATCTCCCGTCTGACCTTTGGATTTTCCCAGTTCAAGTCAGGCTGTTTTACAGAAAACTGATGGAAATAATACTGACCAAGCTCCGGTACCCATTCCCAGGCCGAACCGCCAAAGGATGCCTTCATATCATTCGGGAGCACTCCTTCCTCACCATCACGCCAGACATAGTAGTCGTGGTACGGATTATCCTTGCTTTTCTTCGCCTCCTGAAACCAGCGGTGTTCATCGGAAGAATGGTTCAGCACCAGATCCATAATAATTTTGATATTTCTTTTTTTTGCTTCCGCAATCAACTGCTCCATGTCGTCCAGTGTTCCAAACATCGGATCAATATTTTGATAGTCCGAAATGTCGTACCCATTGTCGTCCTGCGGAGACTGACACACCGGCGAAAGCCAGAGTGCGTCCACTCCAAGATCCGCCAGATAATCTAATCTCGAAATAATACCCGGAAGATCACCGATTCCATCCCCATTACTATCTTGAAAACTCCTTGGATAAATCTGATATACTACCTTATCCTGCCACCACTTTCTTGCCATAACAAAACTCCTCCTTTGACTTTTTCCAGTACCCTGGCATCTCCAAATCGCCGCCCAGAACTGTCACATTTTCTCATACAATATTAAAAACTCGCTCTATTCTGAAATTTTTCATTGGGGACAGGTTCCGTTGCATCGGTACACGTCCCCAACAAAAGGGTTAACTGTATTATACTTGCATTTTTTGTTTTTTTCTTGTATTATTATCTTACTTTTTTGTACGATTCTGCTTTTCAGGTCCTATAAGCCCTATAAAAAAGCTATAAGTGCTCAACAGGTTGGGAGGTGTATTGGATGTGTGCTGATATGGATCTTCGTGATCGTTCGTTTTTGATGAAGCGTGAGGGTGTGCGGCATGGGGACCGGCTGTTTCCGCTTGAGAAGTATGATGTGGTGTTGTCGGAGGAGTTTCCTCTGGTGCCGGCGCACTGGCATGAGGAGGCGGAGTTTACCTGGATCCGGTCTGGTTCGTGCGTGTATCATATCGATTTGTGTGATTATCCGGTTGGGGAGGGGGATGTGATTTTGCTGCCGCCGCGTGTGCTGCATTCTGCGGGTTCGTTCCCGGAGAGCCGGATGGTTTCGGAGTCCTTTGTGTTTCATATGAATTTTCCGGGTGCGGGTGGTTCGGATCTCTGCAGTATGAAATATCTTCGTCCGTTTGCAAACCGGGAGGTGCAGTTTCCGTATGTGTTTTCTTCCGGCCATTCTGTGAATCCGCATCTGCGGGATCTGATGTCCCGTCTGAGCAAGTTGTATGAGTCCCAGGAGGAGGGCTATGAGCTTTTGATGAAGTCCTTGTTTCTGGAGTTATTTTACCGGATCTGGCCGTTCCGCCTTCAAAAGACGGTCTCCGTTTCTTCCAGGGAGCAAAGCGAGAAGCTGAAACTGGTGCTGGACTACATTGATCTCCACCTGGAATCTCCCATTGCAGTTTCCACGCTTGCCGAAATCTGCTGTTTCAGTGAATCGCATTTTATGCGTTTTTTTAAGACCCATGTGGGAATGACCTGTACGGAGTACATCAATGCGCTCCGCCTGGAAAGGGCCTGGCAGCTGCTGCAAAGCGGCAGGTATTCTGTCATTGATGTGGCCTTTTCCAGTGGATTTCACAACCTTTCTTATTTTTATCGGGTCTTTAAGAAAAAGTACCATATGACGCCAAAGGAGGCCTTAACCCAAGTGGAATAACGAAACCGGACGCCGGAAGTCTGCCCTTCAAAAGCGATCCTGTCGGATTGAATCGGGCGCCTCCCGGCGTCTTTTGTATCCATCCTGGCTCTTTATTCTTCTGTAATGGTAACGTTTGGCTCCGGTTCTGCGTCCGTCACCTGAATGCGGTACGTCTTCCCATCCTTCTCCCAGATGGTTTCGTACTGTCCATCCCTTCGGATTTCCTCCGTAATATCCCGCTCTTCTTCCCCAAGAACCAGTCCGATAGTCTGCTGATCTTCATGCCGTACCACAGACACGCCAAGTTTCTCTGCTTCTGTCATTTCTCTGCTGGTCCCGGTTCCTTCTTCCATATGGATCACATACTGATCCCCTTTTTTCTCCAGTCCGGCTCCAATCTGAAGGACTTTCCCGTCTGCAAAAAATTCCACCTGAAACTGTCTGGCCGCCGCTGTGCCTACGATCGAGCAGGCAAACATTCCAATGCAGGCCGCCGCAAGAACCACTGCCTTTCTCCGGGCCGGCCTTCTGGCCGCCCGCTTCCTCTGCATCACCTTGTTCACTGCATGTTGATCCGGCCTGAGCCTGGTGCATGCCATTTTATAAATTTCCATTTCTCTGAACCCGTCTGTCTGATTCATAACGTAATCTCTCCTTTCCATCCGCCATTTCCCATGTCTGCTTTAACTTCTTCCTCGCCCTCGCAAGCTGAGTCTGAATGGTGGATTCCTTTTTTCCAAGCATTCCTGCAATCTCTCTGATGGAATATTCTTCGTAATAATAAAGATAAATGACGACTCTGTATTTTCTTGGGAGCAAAAGTACATCCGCCAGAACTCCCTCCTCTGTCGTCAGATCCGCCGGACTTCCGGATACCAATGTGTCCGCTCCCGGATGCAGTTCTTCCAGAAGTGCTTCCCGTTTCCGGAAGGGCTTTGCAAACAGTCGCCTGGATTCCCGGACGGTCACCTGAATCAGCCATCTGCGCAGGTGCTCCTCACTTTGAAATTCCGGTGCGAACCGGTACAGCCGAAGAAATACATTCTGCATGACGTCCTCTGCATCGGCATGATTTCTGCAGTCGTGGAGGGCAATCCGGTACACCATCGGGCTGTATGTTGTCACAATTTCGTTATATCGTTCGTTGTCCACTGTCTTCCTCCGCCGAAACATATTTTCTGAAAAGCTTTTCACTTATCATACCTGAAAAAAAGTGGAAAAATCCCACTTTTTCGGATTTTCTTTCGATCGTTCTCCTGCTATAATGGAAAGACAGTGTTTGGGATGGCCGGAAAAGAAAGGAATGATCATGATGAATCAGGATTATCAAGAAGAACTCCTGCATCTGGAAAGCTGTCTTTCCGTGATTCAGGAAAATATCCGGCTGTATGAGGCCAGAGAACAGGCCTCGCGAAAAGAGGTTACAGCGTTGTTTCAGGCTGTCCGCAAGGGGGAGGGGGATTCCTACGGTCAGCTGGTCGCAAGCCAGAATATTCTGGAGCATGTGCAAAATACCCTCCGCAAAAACAGATCGGCGCTGGATCAGCCGTATTTCGGGCGGATTGTCTACGACGATCTGACCTACGAGGCCTCGGAATGCTGCTATATCGGGAAAAACGGCATTTCGAAAAATCAGACCGACGTGATTGTCGTGGACTGGCGGGCTCCGGTGGCCAATGTGTACTATGAAAACAGTCTGGGAAACGGACATTACGCCGTTCCCGGATCCAGCGATGTGGAAATCGATCTCCACCAAAAACGGACCTACGACATTTCCGATGGCACGCTGCACGGCTACTACGATGATGATATCGCCGCCAATGACGACCTGCTGGTGAAATATCTTTCTCAGAATAAGGACGCCGTGCTGGGGGATATCATCGCCACCATCCAGAAGGAGCAGAATACCATCATCCGGGATCTGCCCAGCAAAAATATCATCGTCCAGGGTGTGGCCGGCAGCGGAAAAACAACGGTGGCCCTCCACCGGATCTCGTACCTTCTGTACAACTACGAAGATCTCTACAAGCCCTCCGAGTTCTGCATCATCGGAAGCAGCGACATGCTCCTGCACTATATCCGGAGCGGTCTGCCGGAGCTGGATGTCCACCATATCCACGAAATGCGGATGGATGAAATCTTCCCGTATCTGATGGAGAAAGCCTGGAAAAAGCAGTATCAAATCGTTCCGGATTATCCGGAGGCGGAAATCAAGAGCCACCTGCCTTTTATCCGGGCACTGGACCGGTTTCTGACAGAACTTACCGAGGAAGCACTGAACCTTTCGGATATCACGGATCCGGATCTGGGCGTAGTGCTCTCTCTGGAGAGCATGCTGGAGGCAAGAAGCTATCACCCGGAAGGTTCTCTCTATCAGTTCGAGAAACACTTAAATGAACGGATTCTCTCCCGGCTGAAATTTCTCTGCACCGAGCGGTCATCCGATTTTAAGAAAGCCAAACGCCAGGCATTCCGGAAGTATTTTGACTCTTCCGTCCGCAAATGGACGGTTCCGGGACTTTACCTTGCATTTCTCACCGAATTGGAAGAACAGGATTCCTCTCTTGATTTTTCTGCGACAAAAGCCGGTGTTTCAAAAGGGAAAACCGATGTTTACGATGCGGCCGCCTTTGGCCTCATTTACCGCCGGATCTTCCAAAAACAGGATCAGGATGTATTCAGCCAGATCTTTATCGATGAGGCTCAGGATTTCGGTGAAACCGTCTATTATGTCCTCAAGCAGATGCTTCATGACTGTTACTTTACCATTATGGGGGACGTTTCCCAGAACATCCGCTACGAGACCGGCATGAACGACTGGGAACAGCTCAAAGAAGCCATGTTTGATTCTCCAAAGGACAGCTTCTACCTTCTGCTGAAAAGTTACCGGAATACCATAGAAATTTCCCGCTTTGCAGGGCAGGTCCTTCAGCGGGCTTCCCAGGGCGGCTACCAGATCGATCCGGTGATCCGCCATGGTCAGCCGGTATCCATTCTGCAGGCAGAGCCTTCCGGACTCTTCTACCAGCTGCAGGAGACTCTCCGGCACGTCCGGGAAAAGAAGTTTGAAACCATCGCCGTCATCTGCCGGACGCCGGAAGAGGCCGCAGAGCTGAAATCCGGCCTTGGCATCCCTCTGGAAGAGGACGACAACAGCTTCCACAACGGCGTCATGGTGCTTCCGGTCTCTCTGACCAAAGGTCTGGAGTTTGACTGTGTCATCCTCTGGAAGCCGGACGAAGACCACTATCAGGATCATCCAAAGGACGCAAATCTCCTCTATGTGGCCATCACCCGTGCCCTCCACGAACTCTATCTTCTGACAGACCGGCCGCTTACTCCTCTCCTTTTGACTTCCACAGGCAGCGAAAGTGTGCTAAAATAAGGCCGTACAAAGGGAAACAGGACTCAGGGAGGGATACCTATGATCATCGAAGGAAATCCAAAACAAAAAGAAGCAATGGAAGCCTTTCACCGTGGCGACCGCGCCGAAGGACTGCGGCTTCAGGAGGAGTTTGCCTCCGCATTCCGGGAAGAATATAAGGACAAGGATCACTGCCCTTGCCAGAAAGCCTGCCGCTACCATGGCAACTGCAAGGAATGTGTAGCCATCCACCGGGCTCATCAGGAACATGTACCGAATTGCATGCGCCCGCTCCTAAATAAGAAAATCCGGGCACTTTCCGAGCTCACCGAGCACACGATCGCTCTGGAAATTGAGCCGCCAAAAGAAGTGCTGAGGAAAGAAGTTCAGAAATAAAAACAGCCCCATGCTGCAGCTTTGTTATAGTTGCAGTATGGGGTATCTTTTCTGATTCTTTAATAGACGTCCGAAACAGACTTGATAAGCTCTCTTTGTCACCGGACTCCATGACAGCAGATCAATTCTCCAACTGGAGCCTTCAAAATCCCGGCGATTCTCTCACATTTTACCATCATCAAATGGTAAATGTTCTTGTCCGTGCATTCACTGAGACTTTCAAAATTGCCCTGACCTTTGCTGATAATAACATCCGCCTTTTCAAACACATTCCGAAATTGCAAAGAAGTATCTGACAGTACCGTACCAAGGGCTCCGCTTCCGTTCTCGATCACCTCTGCCACTCTTTCCATTCCTGTCATGCGGGCATCCAGAATCGTCACATCATTGACAATCGGTTCCCCTCTGACTCCATATGTAACGGAAAGATCTGGGTACTGCTTCCGGATTTCTTCTATAAACAGTTTATCCAACACAATTTCTCCGCAGTTATCCCCTATATACAACACACTTTTTGCATCTTTCAAATCTTCAAAGAGCTGCCCGCTGTCATCCACCGCCAGCGTTCCATTCATCCGATGATATACTTCTTCCATCACAAAACGGACTTCTCTGCTCCCTGCAAAATCAATCTGATTTCCAGCGGCTGCCAGACGCAGGGCACCACAAAGCGGGTCTTCTGAGCGCTTCACCGACAAGCGAAGTTCTTCCTCCTCATCCAGAAGCATCCGGTTATACCGCTTTTTTATCTCTGCATAAGGATCTTCCTGTCCCGTTTCTCTGGTAATCAATTTCCAGGTCTCACCCATGATCTCCGAATTTGTTTTCGAATAATCCGCCTCGGCAAGAAACGCCATAACTTTGGATACCAGATGCCTGGCTGACAGTTCATCCATATCCAGCAGACGGATCACACGATACACCTGATTTAAATTACAGAGCATACACGCATGATGCATTAACATATACTTTCCTCTCCCATTTCTTCTGCAATGAATTCGTCCGCATCCAGCAGGTTGATATGGCAGTAGCCGGCCGGATTCTTATCCAGGTAATCCTGATGGTATTCTTCTACATCATAAAAGCAGGCAAGGGGCATGCATTCTGTCACAACCGGATTTGCATACTTCTGCTTCTCCTTCTCGATTGCCGCCTCAATCACGGGCCGGTCCTCTACCTCCACATAATAGATGCCGTTCCGGTACTGTTCCCCAACGTCACCGCCCTGCCGGTTGAGCTCCGTCGGATCCACAACCTTGAAAAAGGCTTTTAATAACAGTTCCAGGGAAATCTGTTCCGGATCATACACGACCTTCACCGTCTCCGCGTGCCCTGTCGTATTGCTGCAGACCTCCTGATACGTCGGATTCTCCGTTCTGCCATTGGCATATCCGGCCGTCGTCTCTGCAACACCCGGCAGCTTTTTCATAAATGCTTCCATTCCCCAGAAGCACCCTCCAGCAAAATAGATTGTTTTCATATTTATGTCCTCCTTATGCAAATTGTTCTCTTCCTGATGCTTTTCCAGGAGAGCGGATAAGGTGTATTCGGACTCCCCATCAAAACCACATCCGGTATGAAAAACTCTTCGTTCTGTTCCTGATCCGTCCAAACCAATTTTAAAGAAGTTTTTGGAATTCCTCCACCGTCATTCCACATTCCCCGGCCGCCTGTTCCACGGTCAGCACCTGCTTCCGATACAAATCAATTAATGTCTGTTGAATTCCCTGTTGAATTCCCTGTTGGATTCCCTGTTGGATTCCCTGTTGAATTCCCTCCTGGATTCCCTGGCGCATTCCTTTTTCGTGTCCCTCCTTGAGTGCGCGCTCTGCTGCACGCTCTGCCGCATGTTTGAAATGCTCATAGTCGCGGATCGCCCGTTCTCTCGCTTCATATTCGCGCCGTTTTTCTTCATCCTGGCTCATTTCCAGCAGGTCTTCGTATGCCTCTTCCAAATATGGATTTTCTTTTGCCAATTCTTCCATCTCCTTTTTGTCCGGCCCCCGGAAGAATTTCATCCATGCTACAATCCCGTCCGGATCCTGATAACCTTCCGGTATCTTGGGCAGTTCCAGAATCTGAATCTCCATCTTATCGCTGTACAGCTTCATGGTCTTGTTATCCCGAAAATTGATCACGTGGTAACTGATGTCATCATCATGGAAATATGTGAAATTCAGGATTCCGACCTGGATGCACTTCTGAAGTTTCTCATACCCTTCTCCTTTTTTCAGCTGATCGGCAAACATCTTGCACAGATAAAACATCTGCCGCTCGTCCCAGTAATCCACATAGGCAACCTGCATCTCCATGTCGATCTGAATTCCGTTCCGTAAAAGGACGTGTACATCCAGGATGCCCTGTTTTTCCTCTTCAGACCGCCGGGAAAGCTCATTTTTCAGCAGAATCGTCTCGCCGATTTCTTCGGGTGGGACTTTCAGCAGCACCGCAATAAATCCCTGTCTCGTCTTTGGATTGCGCATCAGCTCTTTGAAACACCAGTCCACATAGGGTTTCATTATAAATTCTTCCTGGCCGTTTGTGATTTTTTGATTGGTTTCATTTGTTCTCATAGACAGTCTCCTTTCTGAGATGGCTTTTGCATCTGCCTGATAAGGAACTGTTCTTCTTTCTACAGTGTACCATAATCCGTGAAAGCCGAAAAGGTCTGTTCTTTTCTGACAGATGTCTCTGCCGTATTCAGTTTGATTGATTGGATAATCCGGCGAACGCCGTTGAATGAGAAAAGCAGAATGCTTTTCAGATAGTGTTATCTTATCACAGTGACCTGGATAACTCCATAAAAAATCGGAGAATTCTTTCTAAACTTTTTAAAATATTCTACGTGTTCATGTATGAAAAAGACGGAACGGGCTGTCCCTTGTTCCGTCTTTTCAATAGACCTATGGCGTTTCTTTTCTGGCGGCTTTCCTTCCCTGCCGGATCTCCTCCATGAAATCGCTCATCTCTTCGGAGAGCTGGTCGAAGAGATAGGTTTTCCCTTTTGTGTCCTGGTGGTCCAGATACGTTTCCCTGATCTCGATACTGGCCTGTTCGATTTCTTCCTTCAGTCCTTTTGCAGAAAGCCTTCTTGCGCCCTGTCCCATGATGATGATCTGCTCCAGTCCGTCCGATGTGGCGACAGTCACCTGGTGGGTACGGCCGATTTTATGTACCGTCTTTTCGATATACTGATCCGCTGTCTCAGCTTCTTTTGTGTAGACGACATAGATATTGTGGTACTTCTGTACCTCACCCGGATGTCCTTCCACTTTGTAGGCGTCAAATACAAGGATCAGGGTCTGCTTTTTGAAACCCTGATAATTGCTCAGGATATCCATCAGTTTATCTCTTGCCGCCTGGATATTGATTTTGGACAGCTCTTTTAATTCCTCCCACGCAAAGATAATGTTATAGCCGTCTACAAGGAGGTATTCTTCCTCCTCCTTCTTTTTCGCGTAGACGGTCTTCGGCGCCCTGGAAAGGGTTTTGTTTTTTTGTTTCTGGTATCCGTATTTTCGTTCCTGGCCGGACCCGTAGGTACGGTTGAAGATCTCTTCCAGTTCTTTCTCGTCTCCCCAGCCGTAACTGGAGGTCAGGGTATAGGAACGGGGTGCGGCCGCTTCTTCCCGGGGTTTTTCTTCTTTCAGGCAGCTTTCCAGATGCATATAATTTTCTACCTGATCCCACTCCACATAAAATCCGGCACCATGGGCACAGAATACGGATCCCGCCGGGTTGTCCGCATCCAGCTGCGGCCGGTATCCTGCCGCCTCGATGATTTCCTCCGCATTGTGGCATGGCTCGTACCCTTTCAGAGTGCAGGACATCCTTCCAAGCCCTTTCGTATAGGCAATGACTTCCATCTGGTACCCCTGAAGCTCCGATACGGGAACGCTGCCGCGCAGGACGGCGCGGTCCATCTCCTGCTCCGGAGGCGCAAAGGAGCCGCCCATCTTCTGGATGTCCGTCATAGCTCGCCCGATTGATTCCTGCGGGACTTCCAGAATAAAGTCGTAGACCGGTTCCAGCAGGATACTTTCCGCCTTCATCAGTCCCTGCCGGACAGCGCGGTACGTAGCCTGCCGGAAGTCTCCGCCTTCTGTATGTTTCTGGTGGGCTCTTCCGGATGCCAGGGTGATTTTCAGATCGGTGATTTCCGATCCGGTCAGAACTCCTGGATGCTTCCGCTCTGCCAGATGGGTCAGGATCAGACGCTGCCAGTTCTTATCCAGCACATCGTCGCTGCACTGATTGTCGAGAACGAGTCCGCTGCCCCGCTCACCCGGTTCCAGAATCAGATGGACTTCCGCATAGTGGCGGAGGGGCTCAAAGTGGCCCACCCCTTCTACTTTCTTCGTAATGGTTTCCTTGTATACAATGCTTCCGGAGCCAAATTCGGCACGGACGCCGAACCGCTCTTCAATCATGCTTTTCAGGATTTCGATCTGAACCTCGCCCATCACCTGGACATGGATCTCTTCGGCCTGCTCATTCCATACGATGTGCAGCTCCGGTACTTCCTCCTCCAGCTGCCGGAGTTTCAGAAGCATCAGGTGGACGTCCTCCCCGTCCGGGAAGAGAATCTGATAGGAAAGCACCGGTTCCAGCATCGGCACCTGTGCGTCTTCCTCAATCCCAAGTCCTTCCCCGGACCAGCTGGAATCCAGTCCCGCCACGGCGCAGACCATCCCGGCGGAAGCCTCCTCCACCGCCTGATAGGAGGCACCGGAGTAAATCCGGATCTGATGAACCTTTTCCTCCCAGGTCTCTTCCGGGTCCTGCTGTTTTCTGCCCCTTAAAATGTCCTTGACTTTCAGTGTCCCGCCGGTGATTTTCAGATAGGTCAGGCGGGTCCCGGACGGATCTCTTGCAATCTTGTAGACCTTTGCCCCGAAGACATCCGGATAGGATGGTGCGGTTGTAAAGGTGTCAAATACCTGAAGGAATTCCTCCACTCCCTGCATCTTCAATGCAGATCCGAAGCAGCACGGGAACAGCTTTCTCTCCCGGATCAGTGTCCTTACCGCCTCATCCTCGATCTCTCCGGTCTCCAGGTAATGTTCCAGAAGAGATTCTTCGCACACTGCGATATTTTCCAACAGTTCCTCCCGGCTCTGGTCTTTGCCAAAGTCCACACACCGCTCGTCCAGCTCTTTCTTTAGTTCCTGCAGAAGGGCCGTCCGATCCGTCCCCGGCTGGTCCATCTTGTTTACAAAAAGAAAAACCGGAATCTCATACCGGTCCAGCAGGGTCCAGAGGGTGCGCACCTGTCCCTGGACGCCGTCCGCCCCGCTGATCACCAGCACCGCATAATCCAGTACCTGAAGGGTTCGTTCCATCTCTGCGGAAAAATCTGCGTGGCCCGGCGTATCCAGGAGCGTCACCTGCCTGTCCCCGATCACGGTCTGTGCCTGTTTGGAAAAAATCGTAATGCCGCGGTCCTTTTCGAGCTCGTAGGTATCCAGAAACGCATCTTTATGATCGACTCTTCCAAGCGTCCGGATTTGTCCGCTCTGATATAAAATACTCTCGGCCAGCGTCGTTTTTCCCGAATCCACATGGGCGACCAGACCGAGACAAATCTGTTTGTCTTTATTTCCAGACGTATCTTCCATATGAAAATACCCCTTTCTGTTCGATAGTACAGATACTATCATAACACAGAAAGGGGACGTCTATAAAGGGAATTCTCCCGCTTTTTCACCTCCGAATCCTTTTTCTTTTTCCCGCAGTGTGATATACTGGATATATGTCACCCGTTTTCTAGGGGAATGGAAGCGGCTGTGCGCAGAGAATCCTTCAGACGGGATTCTTTTTTGTGGAATGAAATACCTTACTTCGATTAGGTACAAAAGATATGAGGAGGTTTTTGAAATGGAAGAAAATGAAAAGATTGTGCTGTTTGAAAAGGCATCAATCCCCTCGGCAGTTGCCAAGCTGTCGGTTCCCATGATTTTCAGTTCTCTTGTCATGGTGCTCTACAACATGGCGGACACCTATTTCGTGGGAATGCTCAACAATCCAGTGGAAAATGCCGCAGTTTCCCTTGCCGCTCCGGTGCTGCTTGCGTTTAATGCCATCAACAACCTGTTTGGCGTTGGAACATCCAGCATGATGAGCCGGGCGCTTGGACGAAAGGACTATGAGGTGGTATCGGAAAGTTCAGCTTTTGGATTTTACTGCTCTTTGATCTGCGGAGTGCTATTCGGTCTGCTGTGCGGACTGTTTCACGGACCTTTACTGACCCTGATCGGGGCGGATGAGACGACACGTGCCGCCACTCAGGGATATATGTTCTGGACAGTTTATCTTGGAGCAGCCCCTTCCATTTTGAATGTCGTCATGGCCTATCTGGTCCGCTCGGAAGGTGCGGCCCTTCATGCCAGCATCGGGACGATGAGCGGATGTTTCCTGAATATGATTCTGGACCCGATTTTCATTCTTCCGTGGGGCTTCCACATGGGCGCGGCAGGCGCCGGACTTGCCACCTGTATTTCCAACTGTGTGGCCTGCCTGTATTTTTTCGTTCTTCTTTATGTAAAACGGGGAAATACCTTTGTCTGCATCAATCCAAAGAAATTCCGGATCAAGCGCCAGATCATCAGGGAGGTCTGCGGTGTCGGCATCCCGGCTTCCATCCAGAACCTGCTCAACGTGACCGGGATGACGGTCCTGAACAATTTTACTTCCGCCTACGGGGCGGACGCCGTGGCCGCCATGGGAATCGCCTACAAGATCTACATGGTTCCGATGCAGGTGGCAATGGGATTCTCCCAGGGAATCATGCCGCTTGTAAGCTATAACTTTGCTTCCGGCAACCGGAGAAGGATGAAAGATACCATTCTCTTTGCCTTGAAGCTGATCGTCCCGGTCCTTGCAGTAGTGACGGTTCTTTATTATATCAATGCCGGACGGCTCATCAGCCTGTTTATGAACAATGAAGCGATCATCGCATACGGAACCCGGTTCCTCCATGGATTCGGACTTGGCATCTGCTTTATCAGCGTGGACTTCCTGGCGGTGGGTGTCTTCCAGGCACTGGGATTTGGAAGATATGCTCTTCTGTTTGCGGTCATGCGGAAGCTGATCCTGGAGATTCCGGCACTTCTGATCCTGAATATGATTTTCCCGCTCTACGGACTGGCTTACGCGCAGTGTACAGCGGAATTCATTCTCTGCATCTGTGCACTCCTGATGCTCCGGCACATTTTCCGGACCTATCATAATACAAACGAATACGATTCTTCCCGATAAACAAACGAGGAAACCGGTACATCCGGCTTCCTCGTTTTTCTTTTCTTATACTTCTTCCGCACTGTTTAAATGCATCTCCAGCTTACACTGTTTCCTCACAAAATAGAAACAGACTGCCTGCATGATGATAGTCAGAATCCAGGATGCCGGATAGGAAATGAACAGAAAGTACAGAGATCTGTGGTGCGGGAAGAACAGGTAAATCCAGACGATTCGTGTTCCCACCGTTCCGATGACGGATAAGATCATCGGCACCGCCGAGTGTCCCATTCCCCGCAGGGCTCCCGGGAACAGGTCCATGATGCCGCAGAGAAAATAAGGTACCGTTGTGATGGACAGTACTTCCAGGCCGCACTGAATGACTTCCGGCTCTGCCGTATAGATCTGAAGAAGCTGTCCTCCGAAAACGTAGGCCCCGATTCCCATGAGCGCGGATACGCTGACTGTCAAAATGATGCAGTCCAGAAGAACCCTGTCCATCCGTTTTTGCTTACCGACACTGTAGTTCTGGCTTGTAAAGCTCATGCATGCCTGGGTTACTGCATTGACTGCGGAATACAAAAATCCGATGATGTTGTTTGCCGCCGTGTACCCTGCCATGGCAGTGGATCCGAATGAATTGACCGAGGACTGCAGCAGGGCGTTGGAAAAGTTGATGACGGTACTCTGGATTCCGGCAGGAATTCCCACCTGAAGGATCCGCACAAGATGCTCCTTTTTCACCGTCAGTCTGGAAAACCGCAGTTGGTAGCTTCCGTCGGACTGATGCAGGCACCGGATAACCAGAATACAGGAAATCATCTGGGAAGCCACCGTACCGATGGCAACGCCTGCCACATCCAGCGGGATTACGATAACCAGAAGAAGATCCAGCACCACATTGGTCAGCCCGGCCGCAATCAGAAAATACAGCGGTCTTCTTGTGTCTCCCACAGCCCGGAGGATGGAGGCGCCGTAGTTGTAAAGCATAAAAAACGGCATGCCCATGAAGTAAATCTTCATATACAGTACCGACTGGTCAATAACGTCGTCCGGCGTTCCCATCAGGGAAAGCGCAAGTCTGGACGCTGCCACTCCTACAAATGCCATAACGATTCCGCTGATCAGGGCCAGAGTAATAGCTGTGTGTACTGCTTCTGACATTTCCCGGTCTTTCCCGGCCGCATAATAACGGGCTGCCAGTACGTTGGCGCCCAGCGAAATTCCAATAAACAGGTTCGTGAAAATATTAATCAGTGCGGACGTGGAGCCTACTGCCGCCAGAGCCTGGCTTCCGCTGAATCTTCCCACTACAATGATATCTACTGCATTAAACATAAGCTGCAGAATGCTGGTCAGCATCAGCGGAAAGGCAAAAGTCACCAGCTTGTCCATAATGGAGCCATTGCACATGTCAATTTCATATTTGTTTTTCTTCAAAGTCCGTTCCCCCTTTTTGATGATGTCTCATTCCATAATACTGCCGCGGTCTTTTGACCGCGGCTTCCCTGATTTATTTCTTGTTTTTCTGATACAGAATCGACAGCCCCTTCAAGAGCAGATCGTCATCCAGAATGACCTCTCTTCTGCAGTGGGGCACGATCTTTTTTGCAAGTCCGCCTGTAGCAATGACTGTCACATCGGAGCCAAGCTCTTCTTTCATCCGGTCGATGATTCCGTCGATGGCCGCTGCACTGCTGTAGATAATCCCGCTCTTCATGCATTCGATCGTATTTTTCCCGATCAGATGCTCCGGCGCTTCCAGACTGATGCCGGACAGCTGTGCCGCCCTTGCCGTCAGGGAATCCAGTGATACCCCCACGCCCGGATAAATCATGCCGCCCTGATAGCAGCGGTTCTCATCGATGACGCTGACCGTTGTCGCCGTCCCCATGTCAAAGATCAGCATCGGAGGTTTATATTCCTGAAGACCGGCCACCGCGTCCACAACCAGATCGCCCCCAAGAGACGCCGGATTGTCCATCCGGATATTCAGTCCGGTCCTGATGCCGGCTCCCACAATCATAATCTCCTTCTTCAGGATCTTCTCGGCCGCAAGCCGGAAGGACTTTGTAATCTGAGGAACCACGGATGAAATGATTCCGCCTTCCAGCTCGTGCGGATTGATATGGTAGATGTCCAGGACATTTTTAATATCAATCGCATATTCCAGTTCCGTCTTCGTCCGGACGGTGGAGAGCCGCTCGATAAAGCTGCAGCGGTTTCCCTCCATACATCCGATGACGATATTTGTATTTCCTATATCAATCGCTAAAATCATACTCTAAACTCCCAGTCTGTCTCTGATATTTTTCTTCATCAGAATCTTTCCGATTCCAAGGGTAAAGACCGCCGCCACAATGGCCTCCGGCACCCCGTTGATTCCGATCACGGACAGAATAAATGTGTATACCGTGCTCTCTGCTACGCCGTTTGCCTTTGCATAGGCGTCACGGAAAAATACAAAAATCAGATTCATCACAAGCAGCGTGTTAACCAGTGCTCCGGACATGCCTGCCAGAATCAGTCCCGGTGATGATACTTTCTCACTTCTGGTCAAAGCTTTCACTCCTTTATATACATAATATGGAACCACTCCGACCAGAACTCTCGGGATAAAGCAGATGATCAGGCTGCCGATCCCTCCGCTGAATTCTCCGAGGTTATAAAACGGTGTGAATACAAACGATGTCACCGTCGGGTTCATCGTGTTGTTGATAAAACTGGTCACACCGAAAACAAATCCAAGTACCGCTCCCTTTTTTGGCCCCATCAGAATGGATCCGATAATCACCGGGATGTGGATGATGGTCGCTCTCGTAAATCCAAGCGGGATGTATCCGAGGAAAGGGGTGAATGCCAAAATCACGATAATTGCTCCGAATAATGCCACCTGGATCATGCTGCGCACGCTCATGGACGTGCCTGCGTTTCTGCTGTCTGCTCTTTGATTCATAATTGCCTCCTTGTTATCATTCTCTTCTGAGATACAATACGTTTGGCACAGAATAGCTTCTGTTTACCTTATTCTTTTGTTTGTTTCTTTTTCTGTTCTGTTAAGATCTGGTCGACGATGTGCACGGCTGTCTCCTCTTTTGTCATCTTTTCGAGTGAGATTTCCTCATCGTCTGTGATCATGGTCACCACATTCGTATTGCCGCCGAATCCGGCGCCTTCTACTTTCAGGTTGTTCGCCACGACCATATCCAGATGTTTCTTTTTCAGTTTCTTGCGTGAATTTTCCAGCATATGTTCGGTCTCCATGGAAAATCCGCAGAGGTACTGATCCTCTCTTTTATGTTCTCCGAGATACTGGAGAATATCATCGGTCCGCTCCATTTCGATGGAAAGTGCTCCATCTTTCTTTTTAACCTTCTCATCGCTGACGTACTTCGGCCGGTAGTCCGCCACCGCGGCTGCCTTGATGATGATGTCCTGCTCCGGTGCATGAGCGGTGACCGCCTCAAACATCTCCCGGGCTGTGGTTACCGTAAGGATGTTCACAAACTCCGGCTTCTTCGTCTCCGTCGGTCCGGTCACCAGCGTGACGTCCGCGCCCCGGCGCATACAGACTGTTGCAAGGGCATATCCCATCTTCCCGGTGGAATGGTTGGTGATATAACGCACCGGATCGATGGATTCCTGTGTCGGTCCTGCTGTGATAAGTACCTTCTTCCCCGCAAGATCTTTCTCATACTGAATCTCACGCAGGATATATTCCAGCAGAAGCCCCGGCTCCGGCATCTTGCCCTGGCCAGTATCCCCGCACGCCAGATAGCCACTGGCCGGGTCCACTACCTCATACCCGAAACGGCGGAGCTTGTCCAGGTTGTCCTGCACAATCGGATTGAGGAACATATTCGTATTCATCGCCGGAACGATGATCTTCCTGCACCGGCATGCCATGATAGTCGTTGTCAGCATATCGTCCGCGATCCCGTTTGCGATCTTTCCGATCACATTGGCGCTGGCAGGTGCCGCCATTACCACATCCGCCTGTTTTGCCAGAGACACATGCTCCACACTGTACTGGAAATTCCGGTCAAATGTATCGATCAGACACTTATTGCCAGTCAACGTCTCAAATGTAATCGGATTGATAAAGTTCGTTGCATTTTCTGTCATCAGTACATGCACATCTGCCTGAAGCTTTTTCAGTGCGCTTGCCAGGGACGCGATTTTATAGGCCGCGATACTTCCGGTCACGGCAAGTATCACTGTCTTTCCTTTCAGCATAGTCTTTCCCCTTTCTTTTCCAATGTTCCTGTATTATTATAATTTCTAACACATAAAAAAGCAAACCGTTTCTTACGGCTTGCTTTCTTTGCCTTGTTTCTTTTTTCGTACATTTACATGACATCTGTTTTTTTGATATGGAACAGTCTGGAGAAATAGTCCCCCTGCTGCTCTCTTGCTACGCCTGCAAGGCCGGAAGAGCAGTCGGAAACACTTAATCCTGCATACATCAGCTCATCCCCGTAATGTACACCGCAGTCCATTTTTGCTCCGAAACATTCCTGTACGGAATAGGCTGCCGTTTCATCCAGCCCTTTAAAGCAGATCCGTTCAAATTTGCCCTGCGGCGGCTGCATCACGCGGAAGTAGGCCATAAGACCTTCGCTTCTGTCATCCGCAATCACTTCCCAGGCTGAGTGGTTGCCCTCGAACGGACTCTTGAGCCGGTAAAAGACGCCCTTCTGGATCAGATCCCGGTACTTCTTCATAAACGCAATCTGTTCTTTCATCTGTTCCAGCTCTTCCTCCGGAAGCTTTGTGATATCCAGCTCATAGCCGAATGTTCCAAAGTACGCCACATTTCCCCGCATTTCCAGAGATGTATTCCGGAATACCTGATGGTTCGGAGAAGCGGATACGTGGCTTCCAATGCTGCTGATCGGGTATACATAAGACGTTCCGTACTGAATTTTGATCCGTTCTACCGCATCCGTGTCATCCGACGTCCACGCCTGCGGCGCGTAATAAAGCATTCCCGGATCGAATCTGGCCCCGCCGCTTGCACAGGATTCAAACAGGATCTCCGGAAATTCCTGAATCAGCCGTTCATACAGGCTGTATACTCCAAGAATATATTTATGCCGCACTTTTCCCTGATAACTTTTGGAATTTCCATTGGAGAATACCTCGGAAAATGCACGGTTCATATCCCACTTCACATAGGAAACCGGCGCATCTTGCAGGATCTTTCTCATCTGTCCGTGGATGTGATCCACCACTTCCGGTTTGGAAAAATCCAGTACATACTGATTTCTGCTGTGGCAGTAGTTCCGCCGGATATCCGCCAGAAGCCAGTCCGGATGCTCCCGGAACAGGTCACTGTCCTTGTTTGTCATCTCCGGCTCAAACCACAGACCGAATTTCATGCCCAGATCTTCGATTTTTCCGGCAAGTCCTGTAATGCCCTCCGGCAGTTTTTCCAGATTCGGATACCAGTCTCCAAGAGACGCATTGTCCCAGTTCCGCTTCCCGAACCATCCGTCATCCAGAACAAAAAGCTCTATACCAATCTCTTTTGCCTTCCGGGCGATATTCAGTATCTTTTCTTCATTAAAGTCAAAATAGGTTGCTTCCCAGTTATTGATCAGGATCGGTCTTGCCTGATCTCTCCACTTTCCTCTTGCAAGTCTGGTACGGTACAGTTCATGGTAGGTCTGACTCATTCCATTCATCCCGTGTTCAGAGTATACCATCACCATCTCCGGAGTCTGGAAGGATTCGCCCTTTTCCAGTTCCCAGCGGAATTCATTTGGATGGATTCCCATTACCACTCTTGTCACGTCGAAGTTGTCGACCTCGACCTGCGCAAGAAAATCTCCACTGTAGACAAGACTGAACCCAATCACTTCTCCGGAAAATTCATCTGCCTCTTTTCGCTTCAGCATCAAAAACGGGTTGAACTGATGGCTGCTGCATCCACGCATACTGTATACTCCCTGGGTACCGTAACACAGTTTTCTCGTATGCGGATGACGCTCCCGGTTCCATGTCCCTGCAAGTTCGACCATTTCATATTCTTTGTCCGGCAGGTCAAGGCAGCCGCTCATACAGTTTAAAAGCGTAATTCCATTCTCATTTCCGCACGCAAAACGTGCATGCCTTGTAATCACCGGGCGTCCATTGAAAATCGTGTAGGACAGCACGATCTCTGTCTTTAAGAATGTATCTTCCAGAACAATTTCCAGAGTGTCAGCCTCGCTGTCATCTTCCACATAGACAGCCGGGAGTCCCTGAATTTCTTTCTTTCCGGAATAAATTTCGTGTGTTTTATATTTAAAATCTGCGACCCTGCTTCCATCCGCACTTTCCAGTTCAAAAGCCGGATATCTTGTATCGCCGGAGCCAAAGGTTGGATATTCCTGTTTCAGATGTTCCAGGGAAAAATTACTTCTCCCTTCAAACGGGTACGGAGCCATATCTCTTGTTGCATACTCCACCAGATAGCCAAAATCTTCCCTGTCTGTGAGATGTTTCCCGAAATATACATGGCCTAACTGGCCATTTTCCAGAACTTTGATAATATAACTGATCTGTTCATTGTAAAGATGAAATTCTTTTGAAGTTTGGTGAAATTGAATCGCCATTTCATTCTCCTTTTTCCTATTCCCATTTTTCTTTATTTTATCAAAAGAGGGAACCTTTTACTAGAAAAGATTCCCTCTGCCTTAAATCACTTAATGGCTCCCCCGGTTCCTTCGATGATGTATTTCTGTGCAAATAAAAAGATCAAAATTGGCGGTACGATCATAATCACAGTAATACAGAGCATCGGGACAATTTCCTGAGAGTAAACACCCTTAAATGATGCAAGACCTAATGCCAGTGTGTACTTGGATCTTTCCTGCAGGAAAATCAATGGTCCTAAGTAATCGTTCCATGCGGCAAGCATATTCAGTACACCTACCAGAATTAATGAAGGCCTCATAATCGGAACATAGATTTTATAGAAAATCTGGAAAGCATTTGCTCCGTCAATTCTCGCTGCCTCCTCGAAATCTTTCGGTACGCCCATTAAGAACTGGCGCATCAGGAAGATATAATATGCAGATCCAAACCAGGACGGGACGATCAACGGTTTCAGCGTGTTCAGCCATCCAAACATATTAAATTCCATATACTGCGGGATCATCGTAACGTCCCACGGAATCATCATTGTGGAAAGCAACAGCATGAAGAGGATGTTTTTCCCTCTGAACTGGAATCTTGCAAATCCATATGCAACAAGCGCTGCGGATACCATGGATCCTAATGCGGATCCTACCGTTACAATTACAGAGTTCTTTAAAAATGTACCGAACGGCTGAGCGTTCCATGCATCCACGTAATTCTGCCAGTTCCAGATATCCGGCAGGAAACTTGGCGGGTAGGCAACTGCCTCTGTTTCTGACTTAAATGTGGAAAAGAACATATATACGAAAGGGAACAAAAAGTAAACTGCAATCAATGTCAAAATCACATACAGTACTACTTTTGTTTTTTTAGACATTTTCATTACTTTTTCCTCCTCTTCTTTTTCTTTTTCGATCCGGAGTTCATTTCATTCTCATAGAATACCCACATGGAGGATGATTTGAATACAAGAGCGGTCAGACAGAGAATAATGATGAACATTACCCATGCATTGGCACTTGCGTATCCAAGCTTATGGTGTCTGAACGCGTTGTTGTATGTCATCAGCCCGTAGAAATATGTGGATTTCATCGGTCCGCCTCCGGTCAGCAGCATTACAAGTGTTACCTGCTGGAAAGAACTGATGATTGAAGTAATCAGGTTAAATAATAATGTAGGCGTGATGATCGGCAGTGTAATGCTGAAAAACTGTCTGACCGGACCTGCGCCGTCGAGCGCTGCCGCTTCATAGAGTTCTGCCGAAATTCCTTTGATATTCGTATAGAACACGAGCATCATGGTTCCGACTCCAAAAGCGCTTACAATAACGACTGCCAGAATCGCCCATGCCGGATCCACCAGCCAGTTCGGTCCTTCAATTCCGATCAGGGAAAGCAGATAGTTTAAGACACCATAATCACTGTTCAGAACCCAACTCCAGATAACGGATGTCGCAACACCGGACACAACGGCCGGGATATAGAAAATCGTTCTGTAAACCTTGATTCCTTTTAACGGCTGACTGATCAGCATCGCAAGGAACAACGCGATACAGATGTTCAGCGGTACAAAGATTGCCGCATATTTAATACTGATTCCAAGAGATTTCAGCACCTGATTGTCCGAGGTGAACATCTCTATGTAATTTCCCAGTCCCACAAATGTACGTTCTCCGACAACCGGCCAGTCAAAAAAGCTGATGCAAAGAGAAAAGATCAGCGGTCCTAATGTAAAGACCAAAAAGCCGATAACCCATGGAAGAATGAACAGATATGGTGTAACTGTCTTCCATTTAAATTTTTTCATGTGACTCTCTCCTTATTTTTTGGAGGGGAAGAGCGCTTCCCCTCCTTTTGTCCGTTCCTTCCTATACGGACTGGATGTTCTGACTTGCAGTTTTATTCATGTGCTGCAACTACTTCATCCAGAGCCTCTTTTGGATCTGCAAGGCTGCTTGGGTTAATAATGCTTTCAAATGCAAGCTGGATATCTGAATCAACTTCTGTCCATCCTTCTGCAATAAAGCTTGCCGGCGTGTATCCTGCACAGTTATCAAGTGCTGTGTAGAACGGTGCGCAGTTCGGATCTTCTCTGAGGCCTTCAGATTCAACAACTGATTTTAATGCCGGTAATTCTGTCTCGATACGATGTTTGTTCATTTCTTCACCTGTCCAGTATTTCAGGAATTCCCAGGCTTCTTCTTTATGTTTGCTGTCTTTGGAGATTGCGATACCGGATGTATTGATAACACTGATGGAGTGTTCTGTTCCTTCAAACTTCGGAATCTGAGCGATACCGTAATTCAGCCCTTCTTCTCCGAACTGTTTGATCGGCCATGTACCATCTACATACATTGCTGTCTTACCGCCAAGCATCTCTGTCTGACCAGCTTCTTCGGATGCATATAATACGCCGTCTTTTTCCATATCCTGGAATGTCTGGAATACTTCTACAGCTTTATCACTGTTGATATTTCCGTCCAGTTTTCCATTTTCGTCAACAAACGCGGTTCCATTGCTCCACAGATACATTTCCAGTGTATATGGAAGTGTTCCGATCGGGAGTGTAAATCCGTTTACACCGTCAATCTTGGACTGGATTTCTTCTGCAGCAGCTGCTACATCGTCCCATGTCCAGTCATCTGTCGGGTATTCTACACCAGCCTGATCAAACAGGTCTTTGTTGTAGTACAGACAGGATGTAACTACGCTGACCGGAACGCCGTAAATCTGATCATCGATGGAGTTGTACGGCCAGAGTGCCTCGAAGAAATTGTTTTTGTAATCTTCGCCTTCGGCATCAATATATTCATCCAGTGGTTCCAGACTTTCAGAGTATGTCGGGTAATCCCACATATACATTACGTCCGGCGCGTCTCCTGCTCCCATGCTGGCAGTCATCTTTGTATCAAAGTCAGATCCCCAGCCTTCCAGAACAACTTCGATCTTGTCCTGACTCTCATTAAATTTGTCAACACATGCCTGCTGGTCATCCAGTACAGATGCATCGTCCCATGTTGCGAAACGAATCTTTACTTTTCCGTCGCTGGTTGTGTCGCTGTCGCTGTCACTTCCTCCTCCGCATCCAAGAAGCATCGTACCTGTCATCACTGTTACAAGTCCAACCGCTGCAAGTCTTTTCATTCTCTTTTTCATGTTGTTACCTCCGTTTTTTTATTTTTCTTTTTTTATTTCAATCCGGCCCGCCGTAGTACAAGGAATACTTGTAATGCAGGACAGCACCCTGCTTTCTTCCTTCACAACAGTTCCGAAACAGTCAATCTGAACGACTCTGGCAGCTGTTTCTTTTTCTGTTCTTACATAAATTTCTTCTGCTCTTGTTCCGTTCACAATGATGGAATCTTTCTGTTGTGAGCCGATAGTAACTACCCTGCCGGTTGAATACAATGCTACGATCTCCGTTTCATCATCTCTTACGCTGACTTCCGGATATAAATTCTGCGGTTCCTCCGCTGTTATCGCGCTCTCCTGCAGTAGCGCTTTGTTTTCCCGCATGAAATCCATATAATTACGGACCATTTTTTTATGTGCATCTGTCAGATATTCCGTCTTTACAGAAAACTGCATCGTTGAAAACAGTGCGTTTACGATCTGCAGCGCTGCTGTTTCCGGTGTCTCGCCCTCATTCCAGACAATCGGATCACAGTGAACTGCCGTATGCTCGTTCATCAGTCTCAAGTCAATGCTGCCGACTCTGTTTGCAAGTCCGGATTCCGGACAGTCACAGACTCTCAGCATGTTGCCGTATTTCTTGATAAACGGTCCGATATAACGCTGTCTGAATTCAATCAGGATGTTTTCGTCAATCTTTTTGAGCTCTTCCATCGTCTCGCCAAGCAGCTTGTCCAGTGCTGTCTGGAGGCAGACACAGTCCATATCGGCATTCGCTTTCGGTGTGTCTTTTCTTTCATAGAACTCGTCAATGAAGTCAAGTTTCAGACCATCAAGTCCCCATTCACGGACAGCTTTCACATAAATATTTTTTAAATATGCCCTTACTTCCGGATATCTGATATCTAAAATTCCCGTATGCTGTTCTTCATCTACCGCAATCAGTTTTTCATGGAATAACTCCCACATTTTTGAGTACATACCAACATAAGGAACGCTGAACCACAGCAGGTACTTCATCCCCAGTCTGTGAACATTGTCTACGTGCTGCTGCATATTTTTGATTTTCTTTTCAGCGACTTCCCAGTCTCCGCAGTACCCATAACCACGATTTGTGTCATCAGTCTGCCAGCCGTCATCCACAATTACGGTCTTAAATCCCAGTTCCTTTGCATTGCGGCATTCCTTTTCGATCTCTTCATCTGTAATTTCCTGATGGTAAGAATACCAGAAAGAGTACATCGGCTCCTTCGCGTCATCCGGTACAAATGCCGGTTCAAATCCACATTCTTCTTCCCACCAGATCCCGACTTCTCTGATTGCCTGCTCATACCTGATCTTTCTGTAGTCCATAAGAACAGACACTTCATAATGATCTTCATCTGCTGCACCGACATGAATATCCACGCAGCATTTCATTGTTCCATCTTCTTCGTGAACACCCAGATTCATTCTGACAATCTTCTTCGCCTCGGAAACAGCAAAGGTCCCGCTGTTTTTCCCGTCCTCGCTGAAAAATACTACCAGCGGGGCCGATACCGAACTCATGGAAACATCTCCATGTGCCCAGTCCGCTTTCACTGTCCTGTCATATCTGCAGTTCGGATGCCATTTTCCCGCGATGTCGCGGATTGGAAAACTCCACTCACAGGTAATTACCGTATCATCTGCTCCCTCAGGAATCTGATTCAGGGATATGGTATAAATCTGCCGCCCATCCGGTAAGGATCTGGAAGTCCAGTTCAGATCTGCTTTGCTATTGCTTACAACTTTCATTTTGTTTCTCCTTGCCTTGACTTTTCTCTGAAATACTTTTATGCTATATTCATGTAATTATAACTTTGCTTCAAAGGAGGGACTCGTATGGAAACAAATGTGTATCGTGATATTGTCGGCTTCCAGTGTCTTGACCAGATTGAACATCAGACCAATGATCTCTATCTGACCAGATGCGGCATTCAGAAATGCCCTCCAAATTATGCATGGGGTCCAAAGCTCCGTCCTCAGTACCATATGCACTTTATTCTCGATGGAAGCGGTTATTTTGAAATTGATCATCAGATCCATCATCTGAAAAAAGGACAGATCTTTTTGATTCCTCCAAATACCACCGCCCGCTATTATGCCGACAGTCAGACACCATGGACTTACGCATTTATCAGCTTTCTCGGGAACAAATCTGCCCAGTATATGGAACAGGCCGGCTTCGGCTCCTCTCCATATATCCGCGACTGCAACAGAGATCCGGAAGAATATGCTGACGTTGTCCGCGAAATGCTGAAAACTCATCAGCTGACCATCACCAACGAACTTCGCCGCGTCAGCCTGCTGTTTTCACTTTTTTCCATGCTGACTGCTTCTTCCCACTCAGCCGATTCCCAATATCCTCAGAAGCATCACGACTACCTTCCTGAGACATATTTTGAACACGCCCTGCAGTACATACACTTTAATTACAATAAGAATATTCACATTCAGGACATCGCCGACTATATAGGTATTACACGATCTTATCTGTTCTACATTTTTAACAAGAAACTACAGATGTCTCCACAAAAATATCTCTTAAATTATCGGATTGAACAGGCCAAAAATCTGCTCGCCTCCACCGATATATTCATCAAAGATATTGCCCATAATGTAGGATATGAAGATTCCCTAGCGTTTTCAAAAATGTTTCGCAATGCAACCGGATACTCTCCATCTGCATATCGAAAACTTAAAACCGGTTCATCTGAAAACTAATATTACTTGTCTTCTTCGGTTGTAATTATACAATCCACATCTGGCCTCATGAATGGAAGAATGACCAATTTATATGTCCTAATGTCAAATTTTTGAGCATATCGACATAAAAACAGGTCACATTCTTCCATTTTTACAGCACATTGATAGTGGACGTGTTCCGATACACCGGAACACGTCCCCTATTGAAAAAATATAAAGTTGTTTTTAAGTTTTCTTTTCATTTCTATCACATATTTCTTTTTATTTTGTAATATTTTATTTCGTTTTCCCGTGCTATCCTCCTGTTTTACATTGCATTCTCCCTATTTAATACTTTTGTAAATTCTAATCATCTACTAGATAATTTTATTATTTTCTCTTATTGTCAGATTTTTTTCACAGGTACACGACGTGCTCTGTTTATTGATTTGATAAGTTTTGATACTTCTCCTTTCTATTTTTACTTTTC
>MHCFR00700__coassemble_440_pt1 | contig 50619 bp, 42 predicted proteins | sample MHCFR00700__metabat2_high_PE_025 | metagenome-assembled genome bin MHCFR00700
CTTGATCACCCTGTTTTTCCCGGGTAAAACGGCCATTTGCGTTAAAATCTTAATAGACCATTAAGAAAATTTCGTTTTCTTTTATGATCTGCACATATTTTAGACACATTTTCTGGTTATACTAAGAATCAGATAGTTGATAAACAAATCACTATCTCCCCCCTCATAAAGTAAGGCACTTCAAGGTGCCGCACTTTACTCTCATTCCTTTAGATAACTTATAAACAGCGAAACCCGCCAACCTTTAAGGTTAGCGGGTTTTCGCTGTTTATATCTTCACTGGAAGTCAGTCGCAGCACATCTATAAATTCTTCTGCTGTATAAATTCTGTTTTCTTCTAATTGTGTCATGACGTTGTTGGCCGAAATCGGAATCATATATTCTGCGTCTGCTGTCTCGATATAAATTGCATATGTATTATATTGATACAGAACAACTGTTTTTGCATCTTTGATTTCTTTCTGCCCTCTCAGTTCTTCCTGACCGTTTACAAGTGCGTTTAACTCTTCCATATCTGTCAGGACTTCCTGCTTTTCTTCCATTTCTCCATAGGCGACTAATTCAAAACCTCCCTGCTCCTGATAAAACAAGGTCAGGCCGACCAGTTCATTCTGGCTGTTGCTGAGCGGTACCTGTAATACATATTCTTCGGATATATTATCCTTAAACGTACCATTCTGGTCAAATTCACGAATAACGTGTTCACTTTTTAATGTGTAAACTTCATACGCTTTTTTCGGTTCAAACGCCAGGCCCTCATAGAGTTCCACGGAATTTCCTTCCCCGGTATGTGATGTTGTAAGATTTCTCTGTATTTCAGCAATCATTGTTTCTGATTCAGGCGAGCGAAAAAAGGACTTCATCGCTTTTGCTTCCTTTTTCAGTCCCGGTGCAATTTGGCTTTCAATCGGACTTTTTACCCCTGTCACAACTGTTCCTGCCAATACTGCCAGAAAGATTCCTGCTGCGCATCCGGAAAGTACGGTTTTCTTTAACATAAAAACAGCCCCTCTCGTAAAAGAAACCCCCGAAGTTGCCGCTTCGAGGGTCGTATCTGTTGCTAAAACTTGAACAACTTGTATTTCTGCTCTTTTATCCATTGTACCATACGCACTGTGTAAGTACAATGTTTGTCCGCTGCCTTTTCCTTGTCCGGACCACGGTCTTACACTACAATGGCATGTACAATATGTACCACAATCAGAAGGCAGAGCAATACTGAAAGTACTCTGTGGATTTTGATCCAGTTTCTGGTCTTCATCCTGCCTTTGAACGCCGAGAAAATCAGAAGGATCAGCAGGCAGAGCCATGCCGGCTTTCCGCTCATCATCGCCGGGTTGTTTTCGGAGAGAATTCCGTGGACAAGTGATGTCACAAGAAGGAGAATCCCATAGATCGTGTGGGGCTTTAAAACCGCCTGGAGCATCTGGTGTCCTCTTGCCGCACCGCTTTTCCGAAAGGGTGCCATAATACAGAGGATCAGCAGTATCAATGAAATAACAGTCATAAACAGATTTAATATTGTCATAGTACCTCCTGCAAGCCCTTTCTTGGTTAGCGATAACTAACCAAGAGTTTACAATATATCTACAGGATTGTAAAGTACTTTTCTTCGTCTGTTCTGGCCATTCTATTGCCCCTGCTTGCTTTGCTACGGATTAAAAAAGAAATTCCCATTTATAACCGTATTCGGACCTGATATGCTACGGAGAAAATAGAGTTTCTTTCATTTATGACAGAAACAGCAATGCCCTGTCATGAATCCGGATTGAACCCCGGAAGAATCGGATTTTTAATCACGGTCTTTCTCCTCCTCTATAATGATCCCGCTTGCAATACTGTGCGGCGCCGCATCCCAGTGGAACAATTCGTGCCGGAATCTCAGGTTACATTCCTTCTCTTCATCCGTCCGGTTCAGAACAACAAAGACGATGGTTCCGTCCGGATTTTCCCATGCCGTAAAATTCAGTTCGTCCGTGTAGCGTGTCACTGCAAGCCGGACGGCACCCGGCTGAATGAAGTGCGCAAAATGCCAGTAGTATTTCAGGCATTTCCTGTGTTCCAACTCTTTCGTTTTCATGTCAAACAAAAACGGAGCATCACAGTAATTCTGTGCGTGGTTCGGGCCTCCTTCGCTGTCCAGAAGGATGTTCCAGTCGTAGAAGGAGCACATTCCATGGTTCAGGTTGCCGATCATATCGTGTGCGAGACGTTCGGCATTTTCCTGCTCTGCCTGCTTTTCATACTTGCCAAATTCCAGACAGCTTTCCGAGAGAATCAGCTTCTGCTCCGGATACTGCTCCCTCACAAGATCCAGTGCCTCGAAATGATCTCCGCTGTACCAGTGGAATGCCAGACCTGAGACAAGATCTCTTGTCGTATCATCGAGTATCTCTCTTGCCCGGTCGTAAAGGCGTTCCTTATTGTGATCCCAGATGAAGATCTCCACATCCGAAAGTCCGTGGCACTTCATGGCCGGAACAAGATAGTCCCGGAGAAATTCCTTCTCCTCCTGCGGGGTGTAAATGCAGGAATCCCATTCCTGTACAGCCTTCGGCTCATTCTGGATGGACATACGGGCAACCTCAAAGCCGCGCTTTCTGAACTCTTCCACATACCGGCACAGATATTCGGCCCACCTGCTCCGGTATTCCGGCTTTAAGGAGCCGCCCTTTTTCCGGCTGGTGTTGGTCTTCATATATGCCGGAGGGGACCAGGCGGAAAGCATGATTTTCAGTTTTTTCCCGGCAGTCTTTTCGGCAGCCTCAAGAAGCGGCAGAATATAGGCTTCTGTATCATGGAAGGAAAAATGTTCCAGCTCTTCATCGTCCTCATGCGGGTCCGCCTCATACATATGGGTGGAAAAATCACAGCTGTCCATATGGATCCGGGCCTGTCCGTAACGCATCTCTTCCGGATCAAAGTAGATTCGGAGCATTTCCTCCTGCTGCTCCTTTGACATTTTGGAAAATACATATCCGGCCGCATCGGTAATGGCTCCTCCGAAGCCCTCCAGTGTCTGGTATTTCAGATTCTCATAAATATTCAATACATGGTTTTCTTCTTCGTCAATCTTCTCTGACAGAACTGTCTTTTCCAGAACTTCACTCTGTTCTGTTGTCGTATATAAAAACGCTTTCATCTACGCTTCCTCCAGTATTTTCACATCCCAGTCCGAAAGACAGATTGGCTCCCCTTTCCGGTATGATTTCCCGGTCAGCAGATCTACGGCATTATCATACGGGCAGAGAATTTCCTGTTCCTCTTCGCTGTAATGCAGCAGATAATGAATCTGTTTCCCTTCCCGGTTCACTCCGCTTCTTACTGTCACCGGCCAGGCCAGTTCCGGGCAGAAGATTCCGGCGGATTTTGCTGCCTTCCGGTACAGTTCTTTCAGCGTTTCTTTGCAGGTCCAGCATCCCATATAATATGCATGTCCTTCTCCAAACGTGTGATGCGTCATTCCCGCGTACCGGCCCCAGTATTTATGCTCATAGTCCGCCATGCTTTCGGCTCCCTCCATTTTCAAAAGTTCCGCGAAATACCGGACCTCCTTCCCTTTCAGCCGGGTACGCCCGGGCTCGGTGAACTGATTGTAGCTCATTCCAAAGCATTCGTGCAGGATATGCGGTGCCTTGTCATGGTACACTCTGAGGTACTCATCCGCCACAAAGGATCGGAAAGAGCTGACCAGAACGCCTCCCTTTCTGACAAATGTCTCCAGCTTTTTCAGCATCTCCTCCGGCACACTGTAAAGCGTCGGCGTCACAATCATCCTATATCTGGACGGGTCCAACGCCCGGACATCCACCACATCGCACTCCAGATTCATCTCATAAAGGCTGTCATACATCCACCTTACAACGTCGTTGTAACTGAGATCCTTATCAATCGGGAACCAGTTCAATGCTGACATCGAATGGTTGTCAATTACAAGGGCAATCTCGTTCTTTTTTTGCAGTCCGTTGATTTTTTCTCCCAGTTTTGACCATTCTTTTCCAATAACAGCGGCTTCTTCGTAGACCGGATTCGTGTCCAGATCATGGCTTAAAACTCCCCGCCAGTATGTCTCATATCCGCTGTGAATGGAATGCCAGTTCCAGTAAAGTGTTCCGATGGCGCCGGAAGCCAGATGGCTGTATGCCTGAAGTCTCAGCTGCCCCGGATACGGCGTCCAGTATTTAAAAGCCTGTGCCTGACATTCCAGAACAAGATATCCGCTGTCTTTGAGACTTCGGACCGAATCTCCGCCAAAGGCCGTCTCTGCTCCGGTCAGATCGTCCTGTGTCGGATGGTAAATATCCGTACCTGCAAGGGTCAGCGCTTTTGCTGCCTCGTAATGGTTAATGTCCGGCTGCACCCCGTAGGAATAGCCGTCCTGCGCGATATCGGCCCCGAATTTCTTCCATTCAAAATCCAGATTGTGGGTAATGAACTGATCTTCCCGCTTGTATTCCCGGATCAGATCCGCCTGCCACATCAGATAATCCGCTGCCATCTTTCTCTGAAACGCAGAAAACTCAGAGGCAAGACCGCCATTGATACAGCCTCTCATGTCGGGGAAATCCTCCCAGTTATGAATCGAGTTGCTCCAGTAGGCAAGTCCGAAGGCCTTGTTCAGATTCTCCGTGGTTTGAAATTTTTCTTCCATGGCCTTTCTGAATGCGGCTTGTATCTCCCTGCCCATATTTCCGTAGTGTTTTGTCTCATTATCAATCTGGAATCCTATTACCGGTCCGGCTCCGGCCGTATGTTCCGCCAGCTTTCGGATAACCCGCTCTGCGTGGCATCGGAAGGTCGGATTGAGGAGATCGAAAATCTGCCTTCTTCCGTAGTAAGACTCTCCCTGTCCGGTTTCTACCAGTACACCCGGATCTTTCCTGCAAAGCCATGACGGTACCGCGTAGGTCGGTGTCCCGATAATCACTTTCATTCCGGCTTTACCGGCTTCTTCTATAACCTGGTCGATATAGGAAAAATCAAATACACCATCTTCCGGTTCCAACGTGCTCCATGTAGATTCCGCAATTCTCACCACATTCATTCCCGCTTCTTTCATCATCCGGATATCCTCTTTTACTCTTTCATACGGCATGTATTCCGGATAGTATGCAGCGCCAAACAAGATTTCCTTTTCCATCGTCTGTTTCACTCCTTTCATTCCTGCTTTCTATTATATAGAAATCAGCTCACAATGCACCTCTTTTTTGACTGTTCTGCACATCGAAAAAGGCTCTCCTGTCAGGAGAACCTTTTATCTTATCTGTTAAAGCTGATTTTCAAAAGCGTCGATATCTTCGACCTTTCCGATTACAGAAATGATATCGCCTTCTCTGAGAGTGTCTTCCGGGTGGATCTCTATCGTTGTCTTATTCTCTCTTTCCAAAGCGATAATATTCAACTGATAGTGTTTCCGAAGAGCAAGTTTTTCAATACTCTTTCCGCTCGCGCTTCCGGATACACGTACCTGCCGGATCTCTACGCTGTCATTCAGATGGATGAAGTCCAGAAAATTATCGGAAATCAGACGTTTCCCGAGGAAATATGCCATATCCTTTTCCGGATAGACAACCTCTGCACCGATCTTTTTCAAAACCGCTCCCTGTTCTGTACTAAGCGCCTTGGAGATCACTCTTGGTACTCCCATCTCAATGACACTAAGTGTTGTTAATATTCCAACTCCTACATTCGTACCAATGCAGACAATTACCACGTCACAATTCTGGATGCCCGCCTCCCGAAGGCTTTCTTCATTCAAATTGCTTGTCACAAATGCATAATCCGTGTACGGTCTCATTTCTCTTACTTTACTTTCATTTTCGTCAATAACAATGACATCTTTCTCGCCTTTTGCAAGCGTCATGGCAAGCGCCATACCAAAACGTCCCAGCCCGATCACTCCAAAAGTTTTTGCTGATGCTTTCTTTTTCATCTCTATTTTATTCCTTTCTCTTAACCAACTGAAATCTGTTCTTCCGCATACCGGATATTCGGCTCCGGCCGGTTTACCCACATGGTGATCAGGGTCATAGCTCCGAGTCTTCCAATAAACATGACAAGGATAATGATCAATTTCCCCGGATCACTCAAATCCGGCGTAATGCCGGTAGAAAGTCCTACGGTACCAAACGCCGAAATCACTTCAAAAAGGATTTTCATAAAGTCGATATCCGGCTCAATAATGCACATCAAAAATACCGCTACGACCACGACAATTGCAGAAAGCAGTGTGATCGCATACGCCTTGCTGACATTCTGTTTTGAGATGCTTCTCTTAAATGCGCCAACCGCACGTTTTGAAAACATACTCCGGACTGCCTGTGCAAGGGTAAAGAATGTACTCGTCTTGATACCGCCTCCGGTTGATCCCGGAGAAGCACCGATAAACATCAGAACACAGAGGACAAAGAGTCCGGCTGTGCTGAAGCTTCCGATCGGATATGTTGAAAAACCTGCTGTTCTCGCCGAAACACTGTGAAACAACGCGCCAAGCCATGTGATGTGCTCGGTCAGCTTTAGCAGGACTGTCCCTACAATAATCAGGACAATACTTGTTGTCAGTACAACTTTTGAATGAAACATAAGCTTCTTGAATTTTCTCTGCTTCAGAATATCCATAATGACAAGGAAACCGATACCGCCAAAGAAAATCAATCCGCAGGTGGTCAGATTCAGCAGGACATTCTCCTGATACGGGATCAGATTTCTCAATCCGCCCAGAATATCAAATCCCGAATTGTTAAACGCCGCAATGGAATGGAATACACTGATTCCAAGGGCATGAAGTGTCGGATAATCCTGACTGAATACGATAAAGCTTAAAATTGCTCCCAAACTTTCAAAAAACAACGTCGTCAGAAGAATCGCTTTTACAAACTTCACAATTCCACTGTAGGTATCCACATTAAGTGCCTCTTTGATCAGTGTCCGGCTCCTGTAGCTGACGCGGTGTCCTACCGCAATCATAACTCCGACTCCGACAGATGTCACTCCAAGACCTCCGATCTGAATCAACAGTGCTACAACAGCCTGTCCAATCGCAGTAAAATGATCTGCCGTATCAATGGCTATCAGTCCGGTTACACAGACTGCGCTCGTGGATGTAAAGAGTGCGTCCACAAATGTCACTGTCGCCCCGTCCTTCACGGAACACGGAAGCAAAAGCAGCAGAGCTCCAATGAAAATCACAATGGCAAACCCTGATGTGATGACAAGCCCCGGTGACTGACGCTTTATAAAATTCATAAACCGTTCCATGGTTTTCCCTTAATTCCTTTCACGTCTTCCTTATATTTTTGAACTGTCCTGGAACGAAAGCAGAAGCCTCCGTGCGGAAGTTCTTTTCTTGCCGTCCTTGTCTTTCTGCACTGACAGTTCATAAAGGAACCGTGCCATATAAACTACCTGAAGGAGAAGACCTCCCAGATAATGCCGGTTTTCAAAAATCCGGAACAATGCAGCAGCCGACCCGGCCAGAAAGATCGTGGAAAGTGCCAGTCCTCTGGCCGCTTTCTGTTTTCCACTTCTCAGATACTTCCACATAATTCCGGCTTCTTCTCTGTTGGCGTCCGAATCAGGATGGCTTTTCTTCTCATGTGCTGTGAGTGTCTGCTTCTCCGGTTTATTGACAAAAAGATGTCCGGCATACGCCGGATCCTCCGCAATGACAGAATGGAAATCGGTCAGGGTAAACCCTACCAGGATGATACTGCAGACAAGCACTATCACCTTCTTGACCAGATCCATATTCTCCACCGCCTTTCACCTTGATTTCTCTTCTTGTTTATAACGAAATTGTCCTAAACATATCACGAAAAATACCGTTTGTCAACCGCAAAAAAACGCAAAAAAAGCGAGGTGGATTTATACAGTTTTCTGTACAGATCCACCCCGCATGACACCGGGTTTTATCAGAATTTTCCGTAGTGAATCTTCTCTGTCGGAAGATCACTTAACTCATAAGGTTTCTTTTCCTCCGCCGGCACTCCGACCGTAAGAATCGCCTGAAGCTTGTAGTTTTCCGGATATCCGAGAATATCCCGTACAAATGCTTCCGTGTCTCTTCCGTCCTCTGCTTTTCTGAGTCTTCCCTGTACCCAGCAGCTGCCAAGTCCCAGTGCATGAGCCATCAGATGCATGTTGCTCATCACTGCGGAGCAGTCCTCGATCCAGACATCTGATGCGTCCTCATTGCCGACTACCACGATAGCGCAGGCTGCTTCTTTGAGCATCTTCACAGATCCTGCCCGGCAGTCGGACATTTTCTGCAGGACATCTTTATCTGTCACGACGATAAACTCCCATGGACGAATTGCTTTTCCTGACGCGGAAAGCATTCCTGCCTGAAGGATTTTTGTGATGTCTTCCTCAGATACCGGCGCATCGCCATAGCTGCGGATGCTGTGTCTTGTTCTCATTAATTCTAATAATTCCATTTGTCTCACCTCAGTTGTATTGTACTACAGTTTCAGATAATTTTCCAGAACCTCACGGAGATCGGCTACCATTCCATAATCAGCCACTTTGAAGATCGCCGCATTCTCATCGGTATTAACTGCAACAAAAAGTTTGGTATCCTTGATACCCTCTGTGTGCTGGATTGCTCCTGATACACCAAGAGAAATACAGATTTTCGGACGGATTGTCAGTCCGGTCTGACCGATCTGGTGGTCAAACGGAATTGTCTCTGTATCTACCATCGGACGGGTACCGCCGATAGCAGCCCCAATCTTATCCGCAAACTGTTTTACAAGTTCAAAATTATCGTCTTCCAGAGTTCCTCTTCCTCCTACGACAACAATCTCCGCGGAGAGAATGCTGTCTGTAGAATCTTCCTGAGGCAGAATTTCCGCGATCTCAATTCTGGATTCCGGGATCTGAATATCATCCATGTAGACAACTTCCGCGTCTCCCTCTGACTTTTCCGGGATTGTGTAAACACCCGGACGTACTGTCATCATCTGAGGATAGTATCCGTCTCTTGTAACGATGGTAACAAAAACGTTTTCTCCATAAGATGGTTTGTTCTGTTTAATATAGTAGGATCCATCCTCTTTTGTGCCCACCAGCAGCTCTGTACAGTCTGCGGTCAGTCCGCAGTTTAATTTCATCGCTACTCTTGAGAATATGGAACGTCCTGCCGGTGTCGCCGGAATCAGAACAGAAGACGGATCGATCTTTCTGATCATATCAGCAAGTACCTGACTTGCAGCATCATCCTGAAAAAGGATATCATGATCTGTCTTTACAGCGTATATTTTCTCTACGCCAATATTTTTTAATTCTTCAATAATACCGTCGCAGTCCTTTGCCACAACAACCGCGCTGATCTGCTCTTTTGTTGTTTCCTGAATCAGACGTGCCGCGGAGACAAGTTCTGCAGAAGCCGGCTCTAATTTTCCATTATAATTTTCTGCGAAAATACAAATTCCATTAGCCATTATAAATTTCCTTTCTCCTCATCGATCAGGTCTTTCAGTTTCACAGCCAGTTCTTCCGGTGTTCCGGTCAGCATTTCTGCCATTCTTCCTCCTGTCGGTTCGAAGGAATCGATGACTGCTGTCGGAGAACCTTTAATTCCGACCTGGTCCTCCGGAAGATTCAGGTCCGCGTTAGTATAGGCAGCAAGCGGTTTGTTCTTTGCCGCTCTTGTACTACGAAGTGTAGCAAGTCTTGGCACATTGCATCCAAAGTTTACAGACAGTACTGCCGGCAGCGAAGTACGTACAAGGAAACGTTCCCCGTATACTTTTTTCACCGCTTCGATTTTGTCCGGAGCAGCTTCATCATACTTGATGCTTTGAATCTCACAGATGTGAGGAATTCCAAGACATTCCGCAACCATTGCTCCAACCTGACCTGTTGCTCCGTCCGCAGACAGAGCGCCGCCAAGAATCAGATCGAACTGTCCATATTTTTTGATTGCTTCGGCCAGTACTCTTGCTGTCGCAATCGTATCGCCTCCTGCTACTACCCTGTCTGTGATCAGGCAGCTTTCATCACAGCCGTGTGCCATTGCCTCACGAAGTGCCTTTTCGGCATCCGGAGGGCCCATCGTGAAAACTACAACCTTTCCGCCTGTCTGCTCTTTGAGCATCATGGCTTCTTCGATTGCATTTAAGTCAGCCGGATTGATCATTCCCTCTGCACTTGCACGGATGAGGGCATGTGTCTCCGGATCTACTGATACATTGTTTGAAACAGGTACCTGTTTAATAAGAACCGCTATATCCATGTTTTCCTCCTGAAATTTTCACAGCAGTCCGGCCGCGAAGAAACTTCACTGCCGGACTGCACCAGATTTTTATCTAAAATTAAAGCAGACGTTTGAATGCCCAGTCTTCCAGTAACGGAGTGGACTCGCCGCGCATAATCAGTTTTGCAAGATCACGGCTTGCTGCCGGTGCTTCGATGACACCATTTCCGCCGTAGCCTGTAGCAAGGATGTATCCTTCTACCGGAGTTTCTCCAAGAATCGGAAGGAAATCCTTCGGCTCTGCACGGTAAGACAGCCATGATGATACAAGACCGCTGTCTACGATTCCAGGAACTTTTACTTCAAGCTGATCAAGCAGGAAGTCGATAAAGTAATCGTCTGTTCCGCCTGTTTCCGGAAGTTTGTCCGGATCCCACTGTCCTGCATGCATCGGATTGTTCAGATCCATGGAGAGGTGGGATTTGCAGATAAAGATGTTGTCTCCCGCTCTTAAAGCATAGAATTCCGGATATTTCAGTACCGGGAATGTGTAGCTGAGTTTCTTTCCCGGAGGGCAAAGGAAGAATGCCTCGGCTTTTGTATGCCAGATCGGTACATCCAGACCTACAAGTTCCCCTGTAAATTTGCTCCATGGTCCTGTACAGTCTACAACATAGTCAAATTCATATTCTTCGCCTTCGCTTGTCTTTAATCCTTTGACTTTATTGTCTTTCACAATGACTTCTGTCACTTTTACGCCAGTCTTGATCACTCCGCCGTTTTTCTGCAGTTTCTTTGCATAAGTGTTGGAGATCATGGTTCCGTCAAAGTAGCCGTCATCCTGTGTATATCCGGCTCCAAGAATATTTTCTGTGGAGATGTCCGGAAGAATCTCTTTGATTCTGTCTTTATCTGTGATATATTCACCTGAATATCCTGCTGCTTTTGCAAGTGCGATACCGGTTTTGATTGTTGCTTCTACCTGCTCGTTTGTAGCGACAACGAGTGTGCCGGTCTTGTCAAATCCAGCGGATCCTTTTTCTTCCGCTTCCATTTTCAGATAGGATTCAAATCCGTAAAGTCTTACGTCCCAGTATCTGTTTTTCAGAGAGTCATCAAAAAGACATACTGTTCCTGCGGATTTAGCTGTGGAAGCTCCGCCGATCGTAGCTTTTTCAAATACGATCACTTCCGCGTTGTCATAGAGGCTTAAATGGTAACCTAAACATGTACCAGAAATACCTCCGCCGATGATACCAATTCTTTTTTTCTCCATATCTCTTCTCCTTTCTAAATTAACATGTCATTTCCATGTTGTCTGCTTCCAGAATTGTCTGCAACAGTACGTTGCAGCCTCTTTCGATATCTTCTTCTTTTGTATATTCATACCGTGAATGGCTGATTCCTTTCTCGCTTGGAACAAAAATCATACCGGTCGGTACAAATCCTGTCATCAACAGGGAATCATGGAATGCCCCGCTTGGAAGAACCATATATTCGGTTCCGATCTTCTTTGCAGCTGTCTCAACCGCCTGCTTTACCGATTCATGCATCGGCGCCGGTGCGTGATAGGAAATCTGTTCCCAGGAAAGAGTCTCTCCTGCGCAGCTGCACAGTTCTTCCGCGTATTCTTTCAGCTTCATCTCGATCTCTTTCATGACTTCCGCCTTCTGATCCCGAATCTCAAGATGGAAAGTACAGCTTCCCGGAATTACATTGACGGAATTCGGTGTAACCTTGATCGTTCCCACTGTTGCAACGGTATACTGGTTTCCGTATTCCGCTGCTGTCTCCGGTACTTTTGCTATGAACTTCGCAGCCGTTACAAGCGCGTCCTTTCTGTCTTCCATCATTGTGCTTCCGGCATGGTTTGCCTCGCCTGTAATTGTCACTTCATAGCGGCTGACTCCGGCAATCGAAGACACAATTCCTACCGGAATCTGTTTTTTGTACAGTGTTCCTCCCTGTTCTACATGCAGTTCGATGAAGCAGTGAATCGATTCCGGATTTCTTGCCGCATCGGATACATGTTCCACAGACAGGCCGCAGCTTTCAAAGACTTCTTTTCTTGTCCTGCCGTCCATATCCAGATCATCTGCACTGATATCCGGCTTTTCTCCGCACAGAGCGCTGCTTCCCGTAAGTCCGCTTCCAAACCGGAATCCTTCTTCGTCCGCAAACACGATAACCTCCAGCGGATGTTTTAACTGTTTCCCTTCTGCTTTCAATGTCTCACAGACCGCCAGTCCGCCCATGCATCCGACTGCTCCGTCATATTTTCCTCCATCCGGCACCGTGTCCAGATGTGATCCTGTCAGGATCGCCGGAAGCGACGGGTCTGTTCCCTCCAGACGTGCAATCAGATTTCCGGCCTCGTCTGTCCGTGTCGGGATTCCAAGCTTTTCAAACCAGCTTCTGAAAAGCGCTCTTCCTTTTTTGTCCTCTTCGGAGTAAGCCATCCTCGTAAAAGTGCCATCCGGTTTTGCACCGCACTGGTAGATTTCGTTCAGATGTTCCATGACTTTTTTTACATCAACTTCCCGTAATCCCTTCCTTTCTGGCTGTTCCTCATAGTATAGAGTATAGATATTTTTTTAACACTTCGCATCGGCGGATTCTGATAAAAAAAAGATGGCAGTTTATCCAGATTGGATAAACTGCCTAAAAAAGAATTTTTTGACTATATTTTATTGTAGTTTTCTATCATTTTATACACAATAAGGCCTATGCGCACCGCCAGCATTTCGTTGGCATTGTCGAAATCCATGCCTGTAATTCTTGCGATTTTTTCGATTCTGTACGCTGCGGTTTTATAATGTACATAAAGTTCCTGCGCAGTTCTGGAGAGGTTCTGATTATTCTTCAGGTATGATTTTAACGTCGTAATCAGATCCTCCTGCTGCGGCTTCTTATATTGAAGAAGTTTCTGCAGAGATTCCGGTATGTATTCTATCAGATTCTGCAGATTGTCCTGCTCGCACAGCAGCTTGAAAATTCCAAAGTCCGAAAACATCATTACCGAAGAATTTCCGTCTCCCGATATATCGCCCGCAATATCAATGAACGTCAGTGCCTCATCGGCCTCCTTGTACGATTCCGGGAGATTGGCTATTCCTGTAACAATCTTTCCCACTCCTACTCTCACGCACAGATTACGGTTCTGATATTTCATTTCCTCCTGAACCTGACGGACAATGTCCTGCATTTCTTTTCTGTGCTCGGACTGTGTTCTGGAAGAATCCGCTTCCCGGATAGTCACTATCTTATCAAGGTCCCGGTGAATTTTCAGGTTCGGAAACCGGCGTCTTACCGCCTCTTCCAGACAGGTAATATGCATCAGCTTTTCATTCATGTTCTTCTGAGGCTTTCCATCCTGCTTTACACCAAAGACAAGCACCCTGTAGGTTCCGTTTTTGTCCATCTGGAGCAGCCCCGCATTCTTCTCAAGCTCTGTCTCAGATGTTACCTTGCCGTTTAAAATATTGTTAAGGATATCATTTTGAAATTTCTTTTCCAGTTCTTCAACTGCAAACTGTCTGGAGAACTCATACTGAAGGGCAACAATCGCATTTTCAATCGCAATACAGTCCATTTTTGTAAACGGAGGCGTTTTTTCTGTCACCACCAGATACATCTGAATACCGACATTCATCCGTACCCGGATCACATACTGGATATACTCTCCCACCTGTTTCCAGTACTGATAATTGGTCAGTACATCCGGATCGTAATCCTGAAGATTATCAAGTAACTTCAGATTTCCCTTCTCCCCTGACGAGGAAGCATAGCAGGTGAGATTCTGATTATATAATGAGACCGGATTCCGAATCAGCTTTTCCAGCATATCCAGAATTTTCTGAAACTGATTCTCTGATCCACTGTTTCCAAGTGTCAGCGCGGTAAAATTATCATGTGTTGTTTTGAAGTATTTAAGAAGCATGACCTCTTCATCAAACAGATGCTCCATGACTATCGCCAGAATCCTCTGGAATGACATCTCAAACGGCACTTCCATGATAGGTATCCTGTTTTTTCGGGCATATTCCTCAAGAAGTTCGATTTTCTTATCCACATCATCTACCAGCCTGCCTCTTTTTACAATCAGTCCGCTGATTTTCTTTTTTCTGAATTCATAGATATAACTTTTGAACTCTTCAACACTACAGGATTTAAACGCATAAAGTCCGGTTAGCAGAAGTTCTCCGCCATTAATAAACTTTACAATGTCCGGTGCTTCGATTATGGTTACCCCTTTGATTTCATTATTCAGCCCCTGCTCTCCGCAGACAATTTTCATCGTTCTGCCTTCTTCCGTACGCAGAAGATCCTCTACTGTAAATCCCATGTTTTCTCATCCGTTTCTTTCTCGTAATACATATAGTATAACATAATGAAAAGACCGTGTCACAGAAAATCCTGTGACACAGCCTCTTTCAAACAAATTATTTTTCAGATCTGATTATCCGAGAAGCTTCTCTGCAAGTTCTGTCATGATTGTTGCTGCTTTTGCAAAATCACTGTACTTTGTAAACTCTACCGGGCAGTGGCTTCTTCCGTCTTTGCTCGGTACGAAAAGCATAACTGTCGGAAGAACCTGACCGATCTCAAGCGCATCATGTCCGGCTCCGCTTGGAAGGTATTTGTAGCTGTATTCGTGCTGCTTGCAGCTTTCTTCCATAATTCCAAGCATCTCCTGAGAAAGATCAACCGGTGTGATTACCAGTTTTGTCTCGATATCATAGCTTCCGCCCATTGCTTTTACTTCTCTGTCAAGTGCGGCGCGGATCCGGTTTGCAATATCATTGATATTGTCATTATTCTTGGAACGGATATCTACTGTAAACTGACATTCTTCCGCAACGATATTCATGCCTCCCGGAACCGTATTGATATATCCTACTGTGGAAACCGTACCGTCTGCTTTTTCTCTTGCCCAGTCCGCAATTTTGGAGATAACTTTTGTAGCTGCATCTACAGCGTCCATTCTCATATCCATCGGGGTAGTTCCTGCATGATCGGATCTTCCGTGCACGGTTACCATGTAACGCTGAATTCCTACGATACAGTCGACAAGTCCAAGTTCAATGTTCTCTGCGTCCAGAACAGGTCCCTGCTCAATGTGTGCTTCCAGAAAATATCCGATAGATCCATCCGGCCACTTTGCGTCTCCGATCTTTTCCGGATCCAGTCCGTATCCTTTCATGGCATCATAAATGGAAATACCGTCAGTGTCTTTGAATTTTTTGCAGTATTCTACATCTCTGTGTCCAAGCATTGCTCCGGATCCGAAATATCCCGTACCGAAACGCATTCCTTCTTCATCGCAGAAACCTACAACCGCAAAGTTTCTCTTCGGAGTAATGCCTTTTTCTTTTAACTGTCTTGCAACCTCAACCGCGCAGATAACGCCGGCAATACCATCATAGTCCCCGCCGTTTACAACAGAATCATAATGAGAGCCCATCATAACGCACGGAAGAGAAGGATCTTCCCCTTTCATAATTCCGATTACGTTTCCTGCTGCGTCTTCACGGACTTCCAGGCCTGCTTCTTCCATCAGTCCCTTCAGATATTCCGCCGCTTCTCTTGCCTCTTTTGTGAACGGCAGTCTTGTACAGCCCTCTCCCGGTGTCGCTGTATACTGTTTCAAGTGTTCCAGATTCGCGGCAATTCTTCCTGTTACTTCTTCAATGCCCATAAATGATTCCTCTCTTTCTTTTTATTTTTTGGATTTTTTTAAGCGTTGATATATATGTACTTCAATCGGCGAATACAGCATTGCTGCTGCTGTCATAACGAAACCGACTGAATATAACATACTGTTGTCTGAATGCAGGCCTGTCATCATGAGCACAAATGCTGCCATGATAACACAGAATGCAATCGTCAGACGTCCTGCTCTTGTCCGAAAAAATTTCTGTTCTTCCATGCTTCTCCTCCTTCTACAGGCTTGTCAGCGCAAATACCAGTACACCGATCACTACAGCCGCAGGAACTGTAATTACAATAATCTTCTTCAGTACCTTGCCTTCGCTTCCAAGAATATTGGCTGTCGTAGTCCCGAGAATAATATTACTCGGGCTAATAGCGCTTCCGATGGATCCCCCTGCTGTCTGCGCTCCCAGAACAATGGACGGATCTACATGAAGCAGATTTGCCGTTGTCGACTGGAATCCTGCAAACAGAATGTTGGAACTCATGTTGCTTCCTGTCATAAAGGAGCCGAGAAGTCCGATAAACGGGGAAAGAATGACGTAGACTTTTCCCAGCACATTTGCGATACCATTAGCCAGAACCTCTGTCTGCCCCGTACCTGCCATAATCTTTGACATAATAACCAGCCCGATGATTGCCATTCCGGACGGCATGGTCATGGACACGGCTCTGATAAAAATTCTTCCGATTCCTCCTTTTTTGATCCATCCTTTTTTCCGGTAATAGATCATTCCCGCCAAAGAGGAAATAAGAAGAAACATACTTGCGTGAGTAAATGGCGATAACGGTGAAAAGCTCTCCACCGCTTCATTTACATATCCGTATCCTGTCACTGTTTCCGGAAATGAAAATCCAATCTGTATGCGGCCCAGAAACGTATGCACCGGTTCCACCAGAAGAACAACCAGCGCAATTACCGAAAGCAGGAAATACGGAACAAACGCCTGAACAAGCGTCATGCCTTCCGGCTTCTCCCCATCTTCCTGTGCGACAGTTTTTCTTTCCATAATCTGACTTTCTTTTACATTCCATTCATTGCGAAAAGCAGGCAGCCTGCCCAGCATCAGGATAATAATCAGGGAAATACATGCCGGCACAAAGCATGCAATTGTTGTATTTACCTGAGTCAGCAGCAGCTCACCTCCGCCTTGAATCACGGAAATCAGAGCAACTGCAAGAATTCCTTTTCTTATTGCCTTTCCTTTTCCATAAAACCAGCAGATTGTTACGCCGATAATCAAATTCCAGACCCAGATAAAAACAGCGGCCCATAATGCAGTAACCAGATAGTCTCTGCTCCCGGTAGTCAGCCCGACGCTCATTCCCAGCGCATCCCATGCTGCTGCCAGTGTTCCAAAAGTATTTCCCCAGGACTGTCCAAGAAGCGGAATAATAACCGCCCACATCGGCTTTACTCCGATTCCGATCAGCAGCGGCGCTCCCACCGCTACCGGAACCCCGAATCCTGTAATTCCCTGAAGAAAGCTTTCGAAAATCCATCCCATCGCCAGGATCAGCAGGAGCTCATTCGGGAGCAGCTTTCTCATGCCGTCCCGAATGACAAGAAATGCATGGGTCTCATTTCCCACCTGATACAGCAGTACTGCTGTCCATACAATAATCAGAATCGTCAGTGCATTCCAGATTCCCTTGCTTCCTTCCGAAACAATCACTTTCAAATCTGCCTTGTAAAATACAATGCCTGTAAACACGGTAATGGCAAGCCCGATCGGAGCCGCATCGGTCGCGCCCCACTGAAACCTGATCATCAGTACCAGAAGTACAATGATCGGCAGACATGCCAGAACCCACATAAAAAGATTTACCGGTATATTCATGCTTTCTCTCCTAAACTGTCTTACGCTTCAGCGCAATCTTTTTATTGATGGATTACCGTACCTGTTTTTCCGGCAATACCTTCTGCTGCTTTATCCAGCAGTGTAATCAGTGTCTTACGTCCTTCTCCGGACTTTGCAAACCGGATCGCAGCCTCTATTTTCGGCAGCATCGATCCTTTTGCGAACTGATTTTCTTCAATATATTTTTCAGCCTGATCTACCGTCAGATCAGACAGCCATTCCTGATCCGGTTTCCCGAAATTAATGGCAACTTTTTCCACGGCAGTCAGAATTACAAGATAATCCGCGCCGATTTTAGATGCCAGAAGGCTGCTTACATTATCCTTGTCAATGACAGCATTGACACCTACGAGTTTTCCTCCCTGGTTGATTACCGGAATTCCGCCGCCCCCGCATGTAATAACAATATGTCCGGCATTCATAAGTGTCCGGATTGTTTCCAGTTCGCGGATTCTTTTCGGCATCGGGGAGGCTACCACAATACGGTATCCTCTTCCGGCATCTTCCATGCAGCGGATTCCTTTTGCTTCTCTTTCTTCGGCTTCTTCTTTTGTAAGAAATCTTCCGATCGGTTTCGTCGGATTTCTGAACGCTTCGTCGTTCTCATCTACTTCCACCTGAGAAAGAATTGTAGATACTTTTCCATCAATATTTCTTTTAAATAATTCATATTTGATTGCATTCTGCAGATCTATTCCAATATATCCCTGGCTCATTGCCACGCTTGTCGGAAGCGGAACTTTCTTGGAATCCACCTGATCTTTGTCAAACTCATCCATGGCATTCTGAATCATTCCGACCTGAGGCCCGTTTCCATGAGTTACAATCATCTGATATCCTTCTTCTGCAAGATCTACAATCACTTTCGCCGTCTTGGCGACAGCCTCTTTCTGTTCTTCTACATCATTGCCGAGGGCGTTTCCGCCCAGGGCAATTACAATCTTTTTTGCTTCCATCGCCGACTTCCTTTCCGGCTTTATTTTGAAGTATAGCCAAGTTTCTTTGCGTATGCAGCAACTGCTTTTTCAAAACATTCAATCGGAGGATGTACTGTTCCTGCTCCGATCTGTCCGTATCCTGCAATTTTATGCGCAATACCTGTATTGATAACCGGGGTAATGCCTTTCTCCACAACGAGTCTTGCATCAATTCCAAGGCAGATTCCCTGGAAGTTCCAGTTCGGAATAATAAAGTTCGGATTTCTGTCGATAGTAATTTCTGTCATTTCCGTACTTGTACGAAGTGCATCTTCATATCCGCCGGCTCCTACAAATCTCGTAACAGCAGGGGCCGCAATCATCGCCATTCCTCCGACACCAAATGTTTCTGTAATTGCGCTGTCACCCATATCCGGACATGCATCTTCTCCATCATATCCTGTAAAATACAGTCCCTGAGGTGTGTTGACCGGACCTGTAAACCATTCGTCTCCCATGCCGGCAATCCGGATTCCAAACTCGTAACCGTTTCTGCACATCGCAGTTACAATGGTTCCTTTTTCGATCGTACGTGCCGCATCCATAACAGCTTTTCCGGTTGCCATCATGATATTCAGGAAGAACTGGTCTGTATCGGAAAGGAACTTAATCACATCATAGCGATCTTTATCATCCATTTCCATCTTTGTAATAGTCGGCGCAACTTCCTTTAAGAACGCAAGGGAAGCTGCAATGTTCCTCTGATGGAATTCATCTCCCATCGCAATCGCTTTTGCGATCAACGGATTTACTGCAATACCGCCAAGCTCACGGATTGCCTTTCCAAGTGTCGGCCCAAGAATATCCCTCATCCAGCGGAGACGGTCTACTACTTCTTCTGAATATGCTCCAAACCGAAGTACTTTTCCGATACCTTCGTTCATTGTACAGTATGCTTCATTTCCATCTGTCATGTTCTTGACAACGAAAACTGCCATGTTCGGGGACGTAATACCTCCCATCGGTCCTACCGCCTTTACATGGTGGCATGGAATAAACCGGATTTCCCCTGATTCCAGAAGTTTTCTTGCATCCGCTTCATTATCCGCCCACTCTTCAAAAAGAACTGCTCCCACACAGGAACCCTGCATTGGATCCGGCATGTTCTCATACGCAACCGGCGGTCCTGCATGTAAAATCACTTTTCCTTCATTCATTTCCGGAATCACGTCTTTTGCTCTGACATTATCGATAATTACCGGCTGGCTGGCAACCACTTTCGCAATAACCTCCCGGTTCGCTTCATCAATATCCAGACCTTCATAGTGACGCAGGAAGTTGAGTGTTCTGATTAATTCTACATTTCCTCCTGCCGGCGGCATCCAGTCATATTGTACAACCTGACATCCGAACTGTTCTACGACTTCCGCAAAGCTCTTCAGACCGATGTTGATGATCTTCGGTTTCTCGGAAAGAAGCGCGCGAAGCTTTTCAGATGGTACTGCCTTTTCTGCTTCTACTGCCTTCTTCGGACGTACTTCCTTAACCGGTTCCGTGAAATCTCTTCCGACAGCCCGGATTGCTGTCCGGCATGCAAGTTTATTGTTTTCACAGACAATTACGCCTGCTTCTTTTAATTTACGTACAGCCTCATCATATCCCTGATAGTCTCTTCTTGTCCCGCAGACAGTCGCAATAAAGAACACTTTCCTTCCTGCTGCATCAGCCTTTGCTTTCAGCTCTTTAATCGTAGGAAGAAGAGCTCCTGCCATATCCTCATGAGATCCGTATCCAAGCATAATATCAAGGAGAACGGCTCCTGTGCTCTCGTCATCAACCGCTTCCTGCATGCATTCAATCCGTTTCGCAGGGTCAATCATCGGATGAGGTTTGCCCTGAGTATAAGCGTCATCCCCAAGATCCACAACAACATTACCATCCAGCTGAAGCATATATCCTTCGATATCTTCCGGCGGTACTTTCACATCCATCGCATCTTTGATCAGCATGGCAGCTTCATTTGCCAGAGTTCCGCCTGAATAATATGCCTTGATCGTCTTTCCGTCTTCCGCCTTGTAAAACGTAGTTTCATCCACATCCGCAACAGCTTCCGGAATCTCTGTTCCTCTCACCAGCCCCACTGCCAGCCTTGCCGCCTCATCCAGTGTATACGCATGGTAGAAGTTTTCTTCATGGCATTCCGGTTTTTCGCCTACAAACAATGTGACAACCGGTTTGCTGAAATTACTCAGTCTTGCGGCAATTTTGTCACGGACTTCTTTTGCCGGCGGTTTGGAAACAATGATGACAACCTTCACCGCGTCATCATCTTCCATTGCGTCAATCATATCCATCATGGTGATTCCGCCTACCGCTGCATTCAGATCTCTTCCTCCGATTCCGATCGCGTTGGTTACACCTTCACCAAGACGGTCGATAATTGTTGTCAGTTCCTGAATTCCCGTGCCTGATGCTCCGATAATCCCAATAGAACCAGGCGCTACATTATTGGTAAACGCAATCGGAACGCTCTGAATAATGCCGGTGCCGCAGTCCGGTCCCATTACAGCCAGCCCTTTTTCATGTGCTTTCTTTTTCAATCTGACTTCGTCCTCAAGTGTCACGTTGTCGCTGAACATGAATACGTTCATTCCTTCATCAAGCGCGCGGTCTGCTTCGAGAGCTGCATAGGCACCAGGAATGGAAATCACAGCCAGGTTTGCATCCGGAAGCTTCTGGAGCGCCTTGTCCCATGATTTCACGCTTTCTGTTCCTTTTTTTTCACCGCTTTCAGCGGACTGCTGGCGGAAAAACTCTTCTGTTTCTTCCATAATTGTATCCAGAAGGCTGTCATCATCAATATCCGCTACAACAACCATATCATTCGCTGTTGCTGCCATAAGTTCCTCTGTGTCCAGCCCGCTTTGTTTGAAAATATCCTTGTTGGCAGGCGTTGCCATCATGATGGAAACCTTTTTGACTCCTTCAATCGCTGATATCTTGTTGGTCAGAAGCATCAGCACAACAGAGTCATGATAGCTGCCTTTTTTTACTACTGTTTTTAACATGTCTTTCTCTCACTCCTATTCTGCAAATCTGTTTTTATGATCATATCGATTGTAGTGGATATCATCGCTTTTCAGGTATTCATAAATAGAATCTACGATCTCAATGCCGCCCGTCTTGTATGCTTTTTCTTTTCTCATCTGCGCACGTTCTCCCGGATAATACACTTTATCATATCCGTCGGCTGTCGGCATTGCGTTCAGCTCATCACAGGTTGCGGACATATTTCTCTTAAATGTTTCAAGTCCCACAAAGCGTTCCGGGTCCATCACGATATGCATCTGTCCAAGCTCTCTTCCCTTGGAGCAGTCATGGTACATGGAGCTGACATGCTTTCCAAACGGAACCCCTGTCATGATACCGGAGAAAATATCTACCATCATCATCAGTCCGTATCCCTTTGCTCCGGCAATCGGAAGGAGGGCATTCACCTTGTTCGGATCAGTTACCGGATTTCCCTTCTCATCTACCGCCCAGTTGTCCGGGATAGATTCACCTCTGGATCTCTTATCCAGGATCTTGCCCCAGGCCTGTACAGTAGTTGCCATATCGAAAACTACTGTCCGGTCATCTGCTGTCGGCGCCGCAAAAGAAATCGGGTTGGTTCCATAATAAGGTTCTGTTCCTCCCGGAGGTACTGCCATCGGATCAGACTGGCAAAAAGAAATCGCAGCCAGATCGTTTTTTGCCGCCATCTCCGTGTAGTAACCGATAGAACCACTATGAGAAATATTACTGATACCGATAACGGCAATTCCGTTCTTCTTTGCCATCTCGATCGCTATGTCCATTGCCTCTTTTGCTGCTGCATATCCGCATCCATTGTCTCCATCAAACATACCGGAACATGGACCTGTTTCCTTAAATGTGAAATTTGGATTCGCGGTAATGCCGCCTTTGGCAATTCTTTCACTGTAGTATTCCACTCTCACTGCTCCATGAGAATGATAGCCTCTCTCATCGGACCATGTCATAACTTCTGCCGCAATATCAGCATGCTTTTCGTTCAGTCCGGCTTTCATCAGCTTGTTTTTCATCAGGCCTTTCAATTCTTCTCTGGATAATTTCATTTTTCCATCTCTCCTTAACTATTCGTTCCCTTCTTAAAACTGATAGCATTATTATCCCAATTTACCGGGGATTTTTCAAGCGGAGAACTAGATAAACACCAAAAACATTTTTATCTAGTTTTGTATAATTTGTCTCATTTTTATCAATTATTTCCCAATTCTATGTACTTTCAGACAAGATTTTTCCCCCTCCGGCCAAAGTTCCTTGTGTTATTCCCCGGTTTTCCAGCCTCTCCCGCTCTTTTTTTGCACATCCTTTATGAGATAAAATGAAATCGGCATTATCCAAAATGGATAATGCCGATTTCTGCGCAAACATTATATATAAAACTATTAAGGAATAACTTGCTGTTATCCGCTGCCTAGAGCTGTACGTCTCTGTTGCAGTCTTTTGAGTAGATGTAAATCAGATCCTCTTCTTTACCTACACCATAGCATGCCTGAGGGCAGTAGCTGTCCATGAATACATAATCGCCCTTCTTTAACGGAATCCAGTCATCACCGATTCTGTACATTGCCTTTCCCTGAAGGAAGTACATACCATGCTGCTGAATATGAGTCTCAATATATCCATGAGATCCGCCCAGTTTGAATTTCAGAAGATGCATGTTCATATCAAATCCAAAATCTCCTGCTGCCGGAAGGAAATCTTTGCTGTGGCAGTTTTCCATTCCTTCATATGGCATCCACGGTGTGTCATTAATATTGGCTACAACTGTATGAGCGCTGTATCCCTCTACCGCCTCATATCTACGTTTGTATGCAAACAGTGTAGCGTCCTGTGCACCTGCGTTTTTAAATGCAATTGTATTTCCTGCCGGAGAATAGATGTATCCGCCGGCTGTCAGAGTTGCCTCTTCATCTGCGTTTTTCACAGTAATGCTTCCTTCTACCACATAGATGAAAGATTCGATGCCTTCTCCTCCAAATGCAGGATTGCTTCCATTTTCATGTACTGTGATCAAGTAATCCGCAAAAGTTGCTCCCATAGCCGGAGATCCAAGAATGGTCACATCACAGTTCTCATATCCCGGGATTGCATTTTTTACAATTCCGTCTGGTTCAATTACTGCGTAGCTTCCCATTTTTACAACGGATCTTGTATTAAGAAGATCTTCGCGATATCCTGTCTGACCATTTAAATAGCTCATAACATATCCTCTCTTTCACTTTATTTGGACCGTTCAGTCTTTATGATTTTATTATTACAATTCTTTTTCCCTTTTTCAAGCAAAATATCAGATAAAATACCTGCCGTTTTTTATCCAGTTTTGCCCTGTTTTTCTTCCACAGGAGCTCTGACTTCCTTCCCGATCCCAGTAAACAGACACTGTCTGTCATTCATAAATCCTACATCTCCATACCATCATCTTAAAATCAGCATATATAGTTGTTGGGTATCAAAATACGTGCTAAACTAATCATAGCGGTTTACGTATTTATGAAGCAGGTTCCCGTGCACCAATCCGGCTGTACTCTGTAAATACCAAAACTGCTGTTTTTTCAAAACATCGAAATCATCTGCCCTGCATCAGCAGCTGTGCCGGATGCGGGCAGAAATTCCAAATATAACAAAAGAAAGGATCGTTAATATGATATCGATAAAAGAACTCGAAACAAAAGGCAGCGCATTTCCGGTCCGTGCCATTGTCTATACGAATCCATCTGTCGAACCCAGGGCCTGTATTCTTTATTTCCACGGAGGCGGGCTTCTATATGGACACGCGGAAGATCTTCCTTCCCTGCATCTGCAGAGACTGACCGAAGCCGGCTACCCTGTCGTTTCTTTTGAGTATCCTCTGGCTCCGGCCGCAAAGCTGGACACCATTTTGACATGTGTATGCAGTTCCATCAATCATTACCTGAATCACTGGCAGGAATATGTCCCGAAAAGACTTCCATATGTTCTTTTTGGCCGTTCTGCCGGAGCATATCTCTGCCTGACCGCTGCCGCCCACGGAAAACTTGATGAAAAACCCGCAGGAATCCTGTCCTACTATGGCTATGGATTTCTCTGTGACCATTGGTACGAAACACCCAGCAGTTACTACTGCTCTCTCCCGGCAGTTTCCGAAGCCTGTCTGGATGCTATTCCAAAAGAAATCCATACTTCCGGAGATCTTGATACCCATTATAGTGTCTATGTATATGCACGGCAGACAGGAAAATGGAAATCGCTCATCTACGAAGGACGCGAAAAATTCTTTTATCTGGATTACTCTCTTCGTACCATCGATACACTGCCGTGCCCTCTTTTCACCGCACACAGTACCGGGGATACTGATGTTCCTTATGAAGAATTCACTGCCCTCTGCAGCCGGTATAATCCGGTCCGATATATTTCAGCCGGAAACATCCACGACTTTGACCGGGATGAGAAATCGCCGGAGACCACAAAACTGTTGGACGAAACAATTGCTTTTCTGAAAACCATAGAGTAAACCGCAAAAGGGTGGATAGAAAAAGGGGCTATCGGTAAATAGATAGTCCCTTTCTTTAACAGCTTCTTCTGTCTATTTGATTTTCTTTACAAATTCTCCAACGCCTTTTTCCGCAACAATTTTGCCGTCTTCTGCTACAATATTTCCTCTTACGATTGTGCATACCGGAAGACCTTTTCCTTTCATTCCTACAAAAGCGGAAATTTTGTTAACATAAAGCAGCGAATCACTTGTGATTTCCCACTCTTTTTCCGGATCGATGATAATCATATCCGCATCAAAGCCTATACGGATATCACCTTTCTTGCCATAAATTCCAAATGCTTCTGCCGGTTTCTTTGCCATTGCGTTTGCAAGAACTGTCGGACATACATTACGTTTTACGCATCCTTCATAGAAGCTTACCTGGACACCGCTCTGGATTCCGCTGATTCCGCCCCATACGTCAAATACATTTTCGATCTTTGTTCCAAGAATTTCATTATATTTTTCATCATAGGAACACGGAGAATGGTCGCTTGCGATTCCGCTGAATGTACCGTCTTCTACGTAGCTCCAGAGTCTGTCTACTTCTTCTTGAGAACGGAGCGGCGGCGCACATTTGAACATTGGTCCGTTCTTGAGCACATCCTGATCTGTCATGCTCAGATAGTGAGAACATGTCTCGGCCGTAATATCATAGCCTTCCTGCTGTGCTTCTTTAATTTTCTGCGCAACATCCGGACTGCTGACGTGACAGATATGCGCTTTACATCCTGTTGCTTTTGCAAGTTCAATAATATCAACTGTCGCAAGCATTTCTGCGGCAACCGGTCTGGAATCCAGGAACCCCTGCCAGTCAAGGCGTCCTTCTTCTTTCATACGCTTTTCCAGCCATTTAATTGTTGAAAAATCTTCGCAGTGGAATCCGGCTCTTCCGCCAAATTCCTTAATAATGTTCATTGCCTCGTAAGCCTGTCCATACGTCAGCGGAGAGTAATCCGGAGAAACAGGTCCGATGAAAGATTTAAATGCCACGCATCCTTTCTCGTCAAGCCCTTTCAGATCCTGGAAGTTATCCGGAATCAATCCGCCCCAGAAGCAGTAATCTACATATGCGTTCGGGTCGACTTTCGCGATTTTCTTTTCCATAATTTCTGCCGTTGTCATAGCCGGTTCATTCTGGAGCGGCATGTCGATAATTGTAGTATATCCACCTACTGCCGCGGCTGCTGTACCGTGTTCGTAATCTTCACGCCATTCATAACCCGGATCATTCAGATGTGCATGAGTATCAATTGCACCCGGGAATACATAACCCCCTTTTGCATCCACAGTTCTGGAAGCTTCCGGTTCCTCTCCGGCCAGAAGAATTGCCGCGATTTTTCCGTCCTTCACTGCTACGTTTCCTTCATAAACAGCCTCTGCAGTTACAATTTTTCCGTTCTTTACCAATAAATCATACATGTCTTTTTCCTCCTTTTACATTAAGATCATGCTGTTTTAATCTGCCGCTTTATCCTTATTCATGACTTTATTCAGGATATAGTAAACCAGTCCGGCCGGGACAAGGCTGATAATCCAGGAAATATCCAGGAAAATAATACCTACAACAGCTCCCACTGCAACACCGATAATGGCCGCCAGATTAATTCCTCTGTACGGTCCGTCCGGATTATAATAGTTTTTCAATGTTACTTTCTGTCTGTTATTAATATAGTAATCAACAACAAGAATCGCAAAAATCGGTCCAAGAACAGCGCCTGAAACCAGTACAAAAATATTCAGTCCTGCCGCCGAGGAGTCTTTGACCAGTTCCCAAGGGAATGTCACATAAGCAAGAAGTCCGATAATGATCGCACATTTCTTAACCGGAAGTTTTGCCAGCTCTGCCAGGACATAAATAGGCGGAAGTGCATTATTCAGCATATTAACAGTAACAACACCGAATACAATACCTAAAAGTGTAATAACCGTAATCACTTTGTTCGGCATGATGTAGGCAAATCCAACAATCGGGTTTGCTATTCCTGTTACGCTCGTAACCAGAAGACCGATGATTCCCATAAATACCACAGAAGGAACCATCGCAAATCCATATGCTGCACAGCGGGTTCCTGCGCCGTATCCCGGCTTCAGCTCTCTTACAGAGTCTCCGATATTTACAAGCAGCGCGCAGTTGGATCCGATGAAAGCTGTAATCGCTCCCCAGAACGGAAGTCCCCAGGATCCTTTTTTGTTTACCACTTCTGTTACAACGTCTCCATGCATGCTCAAAATCGTAATCAATGCATAGATCAGGGCAAGAATAACAACCGCACCGCCGATGTTGTTGATAATCTTAATTCCCTGGAATCCTTTTGCTGAAAGCACAATCTGAAGTGCCTGGAACAGGATGAACCATAATACAATATTATCAAATCCGCAGATAATTTTGCTGATTTCATTAATTGCAGATGCGCCTACCCAGCTCTGGAATCCATACCAGATAACCGCCGGAATCGCACGGCATAACGATGGCAGCAGTGTACCTTTATATCCGAACGCCCCTCTTAACTGTACAACATACGGAATTCCTGTCTTATAGCAGAGTTTGTCATTTAATGCCATGCAGACTGCACAGATTAATCCGCCTAATGCAATGGCGATAATGGCCTGCATCAGGTTCATTCCTCCTGACACAAGGTTGGAACCTAAAGTCAGGTTCGCTGTGGAAACACTCCCTCCAATCCAAACCAGCCAGTAGGAAAAGGCTCCCATTGTCCTCTTTTCTGCCGGTACCGGGCCAAGTCCGTCTTTCCCGACTTCAACTCCTGTGTTTTCTCCTTCTCTTGTCTGTCCGCTCATTTTATTCCTCCTGTCTTAATCCCCCCTCCTGATCAGAGGGCTGAAATTTCCTTATTTCTCTGTCGGTGTCACATATTTGCCGTAGCCGACCGCATCTTCCTTATACATACCATCCATCGCGACCACTTTTCCACGGATGATTGTATAGACAGGTGCTCCTTTACCTTCCAGACCGTCAAAGCAGGACACATGACCTTTTGTCAGCAGTTCTTCCTGTCTGCATTTCCATGCTTTCTCCGGATCCACAATGACAATGTCACCATCAAAGCCGAGTTCAAATGCACCTTTCTGTCCATACAGCCCAAATACCTTTGCCGGATTATAATCCATAACTTTGGCAATCAGACTCGGGCTGAGTCCTTTTTTATGTACTACCATATCAAACATCATAGGGAGGAAGAACTGGATGGAGTTCAGTCCGCCCCATGCCTGCCAGATATCTTTTGTCTCATTGTCTTTTTCCTCATCTGCTGCCGGAGAATGATCGCTTCCAACACAGGAAAGTGTTCCATCCAGAACGTAATCCCAGAGTTTTTCCATATCCTCTTTCTTCCTCATCGGAGGCGTACATTTGGCTGGAGCACCCTTTTCAAATACAAAGTCTTCTGTAAATCCAAGATAATGCGGGCATGTCTCCGCAGTTACCGGAAGTCCTTCGTGAATTGCATCTTTTACTACCTGTGCCACCATCGGATGGCTCACATGACAGATATGGACGCGTCCTCCCGTTGCTCTTGCCATATCAATAATATTTTTTGTAGCAACGTATTCTGTCCATACGTCGTGCGCGTCAAGGAATGCACGGATCTTTTCTTCTCTGCTCAGTCCTTCTTTTGCTTTCGCTTCTTTTTCCCGCTCAAGCACCTGTCCGTATTCTTCGCAGTGGAATCCGCACAGTGCATTATAAGGTTTCAGAATTTCAAGTGCTTTTCTGACATTTCCCATGTTAACGGTAGGAAACAGATCGCCGTTCGGGCATGTAAATCCTTTGAATGCCGCAACACCGCATTTATGCAGGTCAACCAGATCGTTCATATTATTCTTTACCGAATCCGGTTTATCATCATAGTCTCCTACAATTCCTCCCCAGAGAGCAAAATCCACTGCTGAATGCTTGCTGATTTTTCCCATTTTCAGATCAAAGATTTCTTTATTCATCAGAGATGGGTTATTGTTCAGCGGCATGTCAATCAGACATGTACACCCTGCCGCCGCAGCTGCTCTTGATCCTGTTTCAAAATCTTCCCGATATTCAAATCCAGGTTCGTTTAAATGGGCATGACAGTCAATAATACCCGGAAATACATAATTCCCCCCGGCATCAATCTCTTCTTTTGCTTCTGCCGGGGTCCCCTTTTCAAGAAATGCGGCGTATACGCCGTTCTTGATTGCAATATCGGCTTCGTAAATTCTGTCTGGTGTAACAAGTTTCCCGTTTCTTACAATTAAGTCATACATGGTGTGTACCTCCTTCTTTTCCCCAATATATTTTTTCCGCTTTATAAAGTATAAAAAAATCTGTATCACATAACAAGTGTACGAATAGGCAAAAAAACTGTTCCTTTTTATCTATTATGTATAATTTTTCTCCTGATTTTCGCTTTTTTTGTGCTTTTTATCTATCCTTTTCTGAGGTATAATTCCCTTATCATGATAGAAAGGACGTACTGCTTATGAATATTCCTGTTATCTGCGCATCTTCGTATGCTCTCTCTCTTCTGCAGAAAACAGCATCTTTTCAGGTGCATTCCGTGTACCGGAAAACCATCAATCTTTCCGGCGGTTCCTCTCTGCTTTCCCTGCAGGCTTTTGGATCCCCTGTCTCTCCGCTGAGTCTGATCACCTGCCTGTCCCTGCCGGAAATGGAGATGCTAAAAGCAGCACCCGGCATCCCCGTCCAGAATAGACCGGACGGTCTTGCTTTCTCCGCCTCCGGAGAGGAATATATCTTTACGCTCTTAGGCACGCAGACTGTGGACTCTTTTCTCCGCTCAGGATTGCCTGACCATGCTGTACCGCTCATCCGAAAGGCCCTCTCATCAGCTGAAACTACAGGATTCCGGATATTATTTCCTGAGCTGGAAGCAAATCCTGCCCCGCCGGGTCAGTTTCTGATCAACGAAGCGGCACAGCATCTTCTGGATCAGTGTACAGCTTTAATCCGGCAGGGAAACTGGGAGATGGCCGCCTGTTTTCTGTCCCGCCTGACCGGGCTTGGCATCGGTCTGACCCCAAGCGGTGACGACTTCCTGTGCGGCGCTCTTGCAGGGCTGATCCTTGCCGACATGACCGGTCATCCTTTTTTTACTGCACTGAAACAGGAAGTCCGCAAGCATCTGAATCAGACCAACGACATCAGCCGGGCTTTTCTCTCCTGTGCTCTTCTGGGGCAGTTCAGCCAGGCAGTCTGTTCCCTTTCGTCCGCCCGGTCCGCTGGAGAAATCCTCTCCTCTTTCCAGGCCATCGGACACTCGTCAGGGACGGATACCCTATGTGGAATCTACTATATTTTTACCTCTTTTTCAAAAGAACCAATTGTATAAAAAAAGTGTGTACCGGCTGAGTGAATATGCGTCTCAGCTGATACACACTTTCTTTCTATGTGCTACCTTATCCGGCAGACACGCATCTACTATTTCTGGCTCTGATAAGAAACCTGTTTCTTGTCGTTGTATACGTCATAGTCGAATTCTCCGATCTTGCATGCAACCAGCATAGCAACCATAACGTCTACGTCTACATTCATCAATGTACGGAACATTCCTGCGAACCAGTCGATACCGATCAGAACTGCAATACTGTCCATCGGCAGTCCAAGAGAGGACGCAAGGAATGTATAAACGATCACAGATCCGCCCGGAACGGAAATGGTTCCCAGACACATCAGACAGGAAAGAAGAATCGCCATACCCATCTGATACGGGCTCAGATCAATTCCTGTGGACTGTGCCATAAAGAAAATAGCCACCACATAACACTGGGCAGCTCCACAGCTGTTCATTGCCATGGTAATCGGGCCTGTGAAGTCTGCAACCTTACGGCTGACACCGAATTTCTCCACTTCATCTTCCATTTTTGTCGGAAGACAGATGGCACCGGATGTGGTTGTAATAGCCATCATGGACATCTTCGCAAATTTCTTCGGCATTTTAAACAGGTTTACTTTGCAGAGAGCCGCAGTAAGCGGTCCGAATACAAGGAACTGAATTGCATCGCCGACAAGAAGAATTCCAAGGAATTTTGCCATTGGCACGATAACCGCAAATCCTGTCTTTCCGGCAACATTTGCCAACAGACAGAAGATACCGATCGGCGCTACTTTCATGACAATCTTGATAATATTTGTAATGACAGCATTCACGCCCACTACCAGATCCGCAATGTTTCTGTTCTTTGTCGTCTTTGTGTACTGTCCCATCGCCACACCGAAGAACAATGCAAACACGATACAAGGAACCATGGATCCTTCTGCCATGGACTGAATGATGTTGGTCGGTACAAATGCAGTGATCGTATCCTGAAGAGATGTGGATACTGCTGTTTCCGTAACTTCCTCTGCACTTGACAGATCAATGCCAAGTCCCGGTTTTACAAGTATTGCCATTACTGCACCAAGTGCAGCAGAGAAAATTGTAAACCCGATGATCCATTTGAATGTATGGAAGCCCATCTTTCCAACATCCCGTCCGTCTCCTCCACCGACAGCGCCTGCCACGGCAGACATAACCAGAAGCACAACGGACATCTGAATCAGACGTAAGAAGATATCACCGATAAACTTCAGGTTGGATGCCCACGGTCCTACGATCGCTCCGAAAACCAGACCACCAACCGTACCGATCAGGATCTGTGTTGTCAACGAAATTGACAGTTTTTTCTTCTTTTCCATCCATATTTCCTTCCTTTCTTTATAATATTTCTCATACGGAAAATATAGTTTTATTCTACAGAATGCTTTCGCACATTACAATGCAAAAAGGAGGGAAAATATTTTTTTGTTTTATCCATCTTGTATAATTTAATCCTTGTTTCTTTCTGTTTTTCGTCTATTCAACCAAAAATTATTCTTTCTTTTTGTTTATTTCTTCTGCCATATAAACATCCAGCGCCGCATCTACGGCTTTTCCTGCTGTCACTTTTGCGCCGTTTCTTCGCATAACCGTTTCCAGCGCTCCAAGAAGCAGAAGGATATTTCGTTTCTGGCTGGAATATCCCATATTTCCGATTCTCAGGATTTTTCCGTCCAGCGGGCCAAAGGAGGTGGCAATTTCAATACCGAACTCGTTTAACAGCATTCCTCTGACTGCTTTTCCGTCTACTCCTTCCGGAATATTGATGGCGGTTACAACCGGCATCTTGTGCTCCAGATCCCCGAAAATTTCAAGCCCCATCGCCTGCAGGCCGGCTGTCAGTGCCCGGTCATTTAATTGATGTCTTGCAAACCGTGCTTCGAGCGTTTCCTCCACGATACAGCGGAGTGCTTCATGCACCGCATACTGCATGCTGGTTGCCTCTGTATGGTGGTTAAGCCGGCGCGGGCTCCAGTAATCTTCCAGCTGTCCAAGGTCCAGATAGTTGCTTGGGATTCCGGCAAGCTGCCCCGCCACATCATCCGCCGTACGGATTCCTTTCTCCACACGTTTTCTCGCTTTGACAATCTGCTCGATCTGCTCATTGTAAGTGATCAGGGCAGAGCCTGACGGAGCGGAAATACATTTCTGTGTTCCGGAAATGCAGGCAGATAATTTCCATTCATCGACTTTTACTTCTGCTCCTCCCAGAGTTGCCACTGCATCTACAATCAGAAGGGCTCCGTACCTCTCGCAGATTTCTCCGATTTCTTTCAGCGGCTGCATCATGGATGTAGAAGTCTCCCCGTGGATGCAGGCTACTGCCTTATAGCTGTCTTTTTTCAGCGCATCCTCCACTTCCTGCGGATCAAACACAGTTCCCCATTCTTTCTCCAAAAGCGTGATCTGCGCTCCGCAGCGCTCCAGGATCTCCGCCAGCAGATATCCGAAACGTCCGAATGCCGGGATCAGTACTTTATCCCCCGGACAGATGGCTCCGGTAAGAACCGTCTCAAGTCCTCCTCTGGAGGTAGTATCCACAAGATATGTCTGACGGTTTTTCGTCTGGAACACATAGCGTTCCATCTCCATTGTCTCATTCATCAGTTCGGTAAACTCCGGGTCAAACTGTCCCAGAATATGTGCACTCATCGCGCGCAGCACACGTGGGTCCGCCTCAACCGGTCCCGGTGTCATCAGTGTGCGTGGTGATGGATTGATTTCTTTGAATTTTCTCATGTTTCTTTAACTCCTTTTCCTACTTTACAAACCCTTTTTTCGAATTCCTGTTTTGATTATGCAGTCCGGAAATTCTCAGACTGATAGGAAAGCACCGCCGCATGGACTGCCTTTTTCATAATATCAATTGCCTGGTCGACATGCTCTTTCTTTAAGATCAGCGGCGGGATCATCCGGTTGGTGCTATCGCCGATCGCCGTGATCAAAAGGCGTCTCTTCATACATTCCGCCTTGACTTCGTGTGCAATCGGAATATCGAATTCACATCCTGTCAGGAGTCCTCTTCCGCGGACTTCTTTAATATGAGGAAGTTCTTTCATCCGTTTCATGAAATACTCTCCCATGATTTTGGCATTTTCGCTCAAATTCTGATCAAGGATTTCCGAAATTGATGCCAGCGCCGCCGCACATGCTACCGGATGTCCTCCATAAGTAGAACCATGGGATCCGGATGTCATGACCCTTGCGAGCTCCTTTGACATACAACATGCACCGATCGGCATTCCGCCTCCCATCGCTTTTGCCATCGTGACCGCATCCGGCTTCACGCCATATCCCATAAATGCCATGATATCTCCTGTTCTTCCCCATCCGGTCTGTACTTCGTCAAGGAGAAGAAGCATTCCTCTCTCATCGCAGAGCTTCCTTAAGCCTTCGATAAATTCCTGGCTGGCCGGATGAACTCCGCCTTCACCCTGTACCGGCTCAATCATGATCGCAATCGTATTTTCAGTACATTTGCTCTTAAAATCTTCCAGATTGTTAAATTCCGCATAGGAAAATCCCGGAAGTACCGGTTTATATCCCAGCTGGCATCCGTTGTCCGGCTGTCCTGTCGCGGAAAGCGCACCGTAAGTACGTCCATGGAATCCATTTTTGGCCGTTACAATATGGTAATGCTCCGGTCCGAATTTCTCCGTCCCGTATTTTCTGGCCATTTTGATCATGCATTCATTTGCTTCCGTTCCGGAATTCTGATAAAAAATTTTGTCCATGCCGATGGTATCACAGATCTTCTTTGCAAGCAAGGCCTGCGGAACCGTATATGGATAATTGAATGTGTGAATGATATCATCTGTCTGTTCGTGAATTGCCTCCACAACCTTCGGATTGCGGTTTCCTACGCTGTTTACTGCCACGCCGCCGTAAAAGTCCAGGTAGGCGTTTCCTTTTTCATCATACAGATACATGCCTTCCGCCCGTTCTGCAATAAACGGATATCGTTCATATGTTTCTACCATATATTTGTTCACAATTTTTTTCAGTTTCTCCGCTGTCAGCCCTGCATCTTTTAATCTCATACCAATCTTCTTCCTTTCTGCATCCTTTTCGTTTTGCCGCGCTGCCGGAAAGCTTTTTATTCTGCGGGAAATCCTTCGGATTCTCCTGCAAAAATAAAAAAAGGTGCCAGATCGTCTTTCGATCTGACACCTTTGTCACGCGATATGGTTATATTACCCCGTTTTTTCCCGTCTGTCAAATGCTTTTTCAAAAAATGCATGATTTTCTTTCAGATTTATCCGAGCAGACGGATATAAAATGTAAATGTCCTTTCTTCGTTTCCTTTTACCAGATACGGCTCATGTGCCCATGCACCCCAGCTGTTGTCTCCTCCGACTCCTGTCTGTTTTTCCATAATCCGCAGGACAGAAGCATATACCGGAGGAAGTTCATAGGCATGCTCCGCGGATTCAATCTCATGACATGTATAAGGAAGTACGGAAAAATCAAAGTTTCTGTCCGCCTCAATCCGAATACCGCATCCTTCCTGATCCGTCAGCTCTATCCATCTGGTATCTGTATGATTACCGCATTCCTGAGGGCTGACATAAGGTGTCATCCCTTTCTCCGCCGTCGTCTGGAATACGCCGATACGTCCTCCGCATGCCCGGTCGCAATAAGTCTCTTCCGGTCCTTTTCCATACCATGTTACCCGTGAAAACTCTTTTGGAAGCTTCCAGGACATTCCAAAACACGGCAGATCCGGCACATTCGGGAATCCATTGTATTTCTCCGTGACTTTCATCGTTCCTTCCCCGTTTACCAAAACAGAAACCGTACATGTCACACCTTCAAACAACTGATATGTTGTCTCAACTTCCAGTCCTTCTTTTTCCTTCCGGATATCTACCTGATTCACTTTTGGATACAAAGATGCCGTCTTCCACGGTGCGCACTTCTCAGCCATACGGTACCCTGCATCATTGTCTGTCGGCGCTCTCCAGAACTCCGGCTTTAATGTATGGCCGATATGATAGACAAGCTCTTTCCCGCCAATTTTACATGCAGTCATTTTTCCATTGTCTTTTTCAAAGGTAATACGGAATCCCCTGCCCACGACAGAAACAGAAAAATCTCCATCTACAATTTCCGGTTCTGCAGCGGACTCTTCTCTTTTGACTTTCCGGCTTCCCACCATTTCCACCGACTGTCCAAAACAGAATTCCTCTCCTTCTTCTGCGTACGGTGTACTCTCCTTATAGACAAGCGCGGCTGTCCGGACATATTCTCCCGGCTCGTCGCCTGCCAAAAAGCTGCATGGTATTTTCACCTCTTCTCCAGGTCCCATTTCCACATCTGTGCTGCCCCGGCGCAATACCTGTCCATCTTTTTCCAGCGTCCATCTGAGCCGGTACGCCGCGGTTGTCTCAAACAGCTGTCTGCTCTTTATACGTATTCCATCTTCCTCCGGGATGAGCTCATATGGTTGATACAGGTAACGAACCTCCTGCATTTTCGGGGAAAGTGTCCTGTCCGCAAAAATCACACCATCCGCACAGAATGCGTAATTGGACGGTCTGTCTCCAAAATCCCCTCCATAAGCCAGATATTCCTTTCCATCCGGTCCTTTTTTGTAAAGCGCCTGATCAATATAATCCCATATAAAACCACCGCAGTACTGAGGATACTGATCTAAAAGTCTCGTATATTCATCCAGATTGCCTGTAGAATTTCCCATGGAGTGAGCGTATTCACACAACACATATGGTTTCTCCGGATGATCTTTCAGGTATTCTTCTGCCTTCTGCGGCGAGGCATACATCCGGCTTTCCAGATCTGTTGTTCCTGCCCATTCCGGTGTATGACAGACATTTTCATAATGCACCGGACGGCTGTTGTCTCTTTCTCTGAAATACATGCTCATGTCATACAGATTTTTCCCGCCCCATGACTCATTTCCTACGCTCCAGCAGAAAATACAGGCATGGTTTTTGTCCCTTTCAAGCATCGCTTCCGCCCGGCTTATAACCGCTTCTCTCCACTGTGGAAAATCTCCCGGCAGTGTGTGTTCAAATTTCATCGTGTGCCATGTTCCGTGTGTCTCCAGATTCACTTCATCCATGACATAGATTCCGAATCTGTCGCACAGATCATACCAGGCCGTCTGATTTGGATAATGACTTGTTCTCACGGCATTAAAATTGTTCTTTTTCAAAAACCGGATATCCCATTCCATCTCTTCCATGCCGACCGCCCTGCCTTTTGACGGTGAGAATTCATGCCGGTTCACTCCGTTTATCCGCAGACGCTTTCCATTAAACAGAAGTACTGCATCTTTTATCTCCACTTTTCTAAATCCGATCAGATACGGAACTGCTTCCTGTATGGTTCCTGCAGAATCACATACCGTCAAAAGGAGTCTGTAAAGGTAGGGAAGTTCGGCGCTCCAAAGTTTTGCCTGCGGAACCTCAAACGAAATCTCCGCCCTGCCGTCATGAATCTGGGCCCTTCCTGCCATAATTTCCTTTTCTTCCTTTTCAAAAGGACTGTCCATGCGGATAAGACCGTCTGCCAGTGTCCAGCATATTTCTCCGTCATCTGCTCCGTCCAGTAAAATGCAGACCTCTGCTCCGGCATTCGTATATGTAATGTCCAGATCCGTCTTTACCTCGATGTCACGAATGTGCAGATCCGGTATCGCCGTCAGAGCGACCTCCCGTATAATTCCTCCCATTCTCCAGAAATCCTGATCTTCAAGCCATGCCCCGGAAGAAAAACGGGATACTTCCACCGCGAGTCTGTTTTCTCCTTCTTTGAGAAAATCCGTAATCTCAAATACAGCCGGCGTATAGCTGTCCTCGCTGTATCCGGCATAAATCCCGTTCACCCAGAAATGAAATGCGGTCTCCACACCTTCAAAATGGATCTGGATTCTTTTTCCCTTCATCCGGTCCGGAACCGAAAATGTCGTCACATAGCATCCTGTCGGGTTGTCTTTTTCCGGCACTTCATGCGGCTTCACATCTTCAATCCCATTCCATGGATAGTCTGTATCACGGTATACCGGTGATCCGTAGCCGCTTAGTTCCATCTGTGCCGGTACTGGAATCGTATTCCAACCTTCACAGGAGAACGATTCCTTCTCAAATCCATCCGGCACACTGTCCGGATTCGGCACATAAAGGAAGCGCCATCTTCCATTCAGGCTGTATCTTAAACGCATCTCCTTCCCTGATACTGCTTCCTTTTCTGTCTCATACCATCGATGATCCGATACCGGTTTCATTCTGTTTTCCTGAAAAAATTCCGGATCAGACAGATGTCTTTTGATTTCTTCTCGTTTCATAGATCCTCCGTAATCATATTTCTTTTTTCCATTATTTTTTTCGGATTCTGTCTGCTACATGAACCCGGAAAAACTGTATCAGCGGGCCATTGAAAAATGCATTGCACAAAGTCCCTATACCAATAACCGTCCACAGAGAGCTGTCTGACATCAGACAGAATATCACTCCGACAACTACAACTGTGATATCACTTCCAACGCGTGCATACCGAAACCCGATCTTTCCTCTGCTCATCTTTCCGATAATCAAAGCAACACTGTCATACGGCGAAATTCCCATTTCAGCCGCCATATAGAGCGCAACCCCAAGACCGGCAAACAGACACCCTGTAATCAGTGCCGCGATACGCAGCGGTAATGTCATCTCCATCTGTAGAGAATCCTGTACAAGCCAACATAGAAAATCCGCACCATATCCGACTCCCACCATATTCACAATCGTTCCTGCTCCAATACAGTTCCGCACCGTAAAAAATACCACTGCCAGAATCACTGCATTCATAATCAACTGCCATGTACCAAATGTCATTCCCAGATATCCGCTGATCCCGAGATTCATACATGTAAAAGCATCTACGCCAAAACCGCTCAGACGGTAGCATCCGACACAAATACTGATAAAAAGATTGCCTGTCAGCATCATGACCATTCTCTTTACCAGCTCATTCCCTTTTCTGCTCATTTTTTGATCCCCGTTTCTGTAAAATGTAATGTCTGAATTCTAATTCCATCCGGTTCGGATTCTTTCGTTTTCAGTATAAAATCGTCCGGTTCTTTTTGCAATACGGCATATGGAAAAACTGAAATTTAGCAGAAGACAAAATACCGGTTTCTCTCAAATCACCAACCGCAAAAAGAGCATGTCACATGAGAAAATAAATTTCTCATGCGGCATGCCCCATTAATGGAATATTTACAATTCATTGATATTGGATGCGCTTACAATCTGTTCCCACCGGTTGAACGAATAGATTCTGTCTTCATCCGGCCAGAAACATACCCGCTTTTCTTCCAGCTCTTCAAGCGGCTGCTCCGGATCGGAAAGCCAGGTGGAAATCCGTTTTGCGGCAGATTCCAGACGGCTTCTTATACCGCCCAGACGCACATCGATTACTTCATATCCCTGTGGTTTGCACTCATCCATCCAGATTTCTTCCCTCATGCCGTGCAGTTCCTTCAGAAGAGTAAGACATGCAGGAATCCTTTTCCCGGCCCAGACGCAAAGGCGGTCCTTATCCTGATTGTCATAACCGGACTTTAATTCCAGACCCATCTCCGCTTTCTCAGCCAGAAACGCTGCCAGCTTCTGATAATAAGCAAGCAGTTTCCTGATTCTTTGCGGCTGTTCTTTTTCAAGACACTGCTCCAGTTTCTCCGCAAGATCCTGATAATATTCCCTGAGCCCTTTTCCTTTAAACTGCCCGTCAAAGATTCCAAGCATCGGATCCTGATAAAGAGCCAGCTTGGACGGATTTGCCGACTTCAGATTATACGGATCTTCCGGCTGAAAATTATCGAACCGGTCAAGAAGCATGAGGTCTTCACTGTCGATGCCGAACAATTCCTTTACTCTGTCATGCAGCCGTTCTTTCGTCACTTCTTTTTCGTAAGCACACTCGGCAAAATATGTTAAGGAAAGCAGACAGGTTTCCATCGGTGTTTCCGCTCCATCGTCCTGCCAGAGAGTGCAGAACCATTTGTCTGCTCCCGCTTCTTTCATGACCTTCGTCCCAACCCGTGTCGTTTCCAGTGCTCTTGCGTAATTCGGCGCGATTCCGTTCCAGGTCCAGCCTCCTCCCGCAAAATACATGTGACCGGACAGTTTTCCATGAAGATGTACCATCTTTCTGTACATATCCTCGGACGCATTGTAGTAGTCCCAGTATACGAGCGTAAGCTCCTTGTCCGGTTTGTCTTTCTCATGCCATTCATAGTCTTCGGAAACACTGTAGTAGCGCCCATCTTCTGACGCCAGCATGAAATACATATCACTCCAGATCATCGGATCAAACTCGTATTTCCGGCAGATCGCGCATACCCGGTCCAGATGCTCTTTCATAATTCCGGTACGGTCCTGATATCCGTTCTTTCTCAGATAATTACCGAGCCCCAGCTGAAATGCCTCATCCATTCCGATATGAATGCGCTTGCCTGAAAACGAAGTTCTTACAGAACGGATCATGTCCTCTAAGAATTCATATACCGCAGGTTCACCCACAAGAAGGATATCTGAATTGTCCCGCATCTTTTCTGTAACCGGCCATCTCAGATAGGTCCGCAGATGTGCAAGTGTCTGTATACACGGAACCAGTTCGATCCCGAATTTTGCAGCATACCGTTCCATCTCCCGGATCTCTTCTTTCGTGTAGCGTCCTCTGAGCGCTCCAAAATGCGGATATTTTGGAATCTCATATGTATCTTCCGTGTAAAGAAGAAGATCATTCATTCCAAGAAGCGCCAGATATTCAATGTACCGTTTGACTGTCCCGACTTTAAGCACTCCATTTCTGGAACAGTCGAACATCGTTCCAAGCCGGCTCGTGTACGCGGTCTCCGAGCAGGAAATATCTTCCTCCGGATCTCCAAGCACCATCCCAAGCGCCCGGTAATACTGAACATCCTGGTGGTACTGAATTTTGACGTTGTTTCCGCATTTCAGCACCCTCAATCCGGATTTTTCCGTATACTCCGGATAAATTACCAGCTCTTCTTCCGGTGCTTCCGGAAAATGTTTCAGCAGAATCTCCGAAGTCTCCTGAAATTTTAAGTCCTTTACAATCAGTTTCATATCGTCCTCCTGTTATCCTTTTACACCTCCAAGGGCAATTCCCTGAACGAACTGCTTCTGAAGGAAAATATACAATATAAACGGGAAAATAAATGTAATCAGTGAGCCCGCCATAATCAGACCGTAATTGACGGAATACTGTGTTTTCAAAACAGACAGAGCTACGATCAGTGTGTAGTGCTCCGTTTCTGTCGCCGCAATTAACGGCCACAGGAAATCATTCCATGCAGAAATAAAGGTAAAGACCACAAGGGTCACGATCACCGGCTTTAAGAGCGGCATCACAATCTGAATGAGAATCCGGTACTCCGGACATCCGTCCACCTGCGCGGATTCAATCAGTTCGTCCGGCACGCCGTTCATGAACTGCTTGACAAGAAATACGGAAAACGCTCCGATCATTGTGATGACAAGCGCCGTCCGTGTATTCAAAAGTCCAAGATTTTTCATGATAACGAAAAGCGGAATCATGGTAACCTGCCCCGGAATCATCAGAGAAATCATATAAATCTGGAAAATAAAATTCCGCCCCGGAAACAGCTTCTTCTCAAATCCATATGCTGCCATACAGGATATTATCACATTGAGCACACAGGAGGCAACGACTACAACCACACTGTTAACAAATGCCTGCAAAAATCCGCTGTTCTGGAAAATATAGATGAAGTTTTCAAAATTGGTAAAGTCCACTTCCGCAAGATTCAGCCGCAGTGTCCTTGACTCCGTGAAAGACATCAAGAACATATAGATAAATGGGAATACCGCAATCACTGTAACTAAAACGGCACAGATCAGTCCAAAAATTCCGAGCGGTGTCCAACGGTCGATTCGTTTTCCTTTGTTTTTCTTCATGCTTTCATCACCTCGCTGTCTCTTTTTTCTCTTTGAAGAATGTATTTTCCACAATATTCATAATCAAAAGCAGAATCGCCATCGCACAGGCATATCCCATGCGGTATTCTTTAAACGCCGCATTATAAATTCCCATGACAAGTGTCACAGTCGAACGCCCCGGTCCTCCATTGGTCATGGTGTAGGACAAATCGAACACCTGGAAGGACCAGATGATTCCAAGTGTAATGACCAGATAATTGATTGGTTTGAGCAAAGGCATGGTAATCTTAAAAAACGACTGTATGGATGTCGCACCATCCACTTTCGCTGCTTCATAAAGTTCCGGCGAAAGCCCCATAATGCCTGCGTAGTAAATGACAAGGAAATACCCTACATTTTTCCATATCGCTACAACACAGACACAGATCAGTGCTGTTTTGGAACTTCCGAGCCAGTTCAGCCCGTCAACGCCGATAAACTCCAGAATTGTATTGATAATTCCTCCGTCTGTCCTAAAAATTGTTCTCCAGATCGCTCCTGCCGTAACCGAAGATGCAATAACCGGAATAAACATGGCACTTCGCAGAAAATTTCCGACGATATTCTGCATTCTATCTGCCAGAAATGCTGCAAGTACCAGTGCCAAAAATGTCTGAATCGGTACAGTGATAATCACATAGACAAACGTATTTTTCAGCGCATCAAGTACATACTGGTCTGAAAATACTTTTTTACAATTGCCAAGTCCCACAAAGTCCGCTTTTGTCATAATGTCATAATCAGTAAAGCTGAAATATGTCGACATAATGATCGGGAGCAGACAAAAGCATACCATAAAAAAAGACTTGGGAGAATATAGATGTATCCCTGTATCATTTCCCTTCTTCTTCTTTTCAAATGTCTCACCTCAATAATTCTGTACGAACCGGTGGAGCATCTCCGCCGGTCCGTACCAGATCTCATATTTGATTGTACCGCTCTATTCTGAAGCCAGATTTTCGTTATAGTAATCCTGTGCATTCTTCAGAACATCTTCCGGTTCCATTTCGCCCATCATCATGGACTGCACGTTTTCATTTACCTTTGTCAACAGAGAAACTGCGCTGTTAAATGGAGTGATTGTCTTGAAGTTATCATTCTCCACTGTATAAAGTTCTTTGAAGCGCTCATCTCCGGTATATTCCTCGTCCTTCGTAATCGGCGGCTGTTCTGTAATCTGCTGATGGAATTTTGACATTACGTCCGCGCTGGAAAGAAGCTTGATTGCTTTCATCGCCAGCTCTTTATCCTCACATTTATCAAACAGGACAAGAGAGTCTGCTGCAAAGAACGTTTTTGCCTGACCGTCCGGTCCTGCCAATGCGGTGGTCCAGTCCCAGTCCACGCCTTCCAGATTCAGGCAGTTACTTGTTGCAAGTACAATAAATCCTGTTTTTCCTGCCTCAAAATCCACACGCGCATCATCATTTGATGTTGCAGATTCATCAACAAAATTATACTTAAATCTCAAGTCATGTAAGAACTGTACTGCTTCCCTTCCCTCTTCTGAATCGATGGAAAGATTTCCTTCTTCATCTACCAGCTCTCCGCCTGCACTCCAGAAGAACGGGAGGAAGTTTTCATCCACATTTCCCCATGTTCCGCCAGGTATATATTTGTCAATCTGTTACAAAAATTTCTTTTCAACTCCTCTCTTTTTGTCGATTTTGTCCTTTCTGTATGATATACTTTCTGTACACAATCGGAAAGGGGGGCCAATTATGAATATCATCTGGTCAAAATATGTACAGGGAGTAAAAACCTTATATTTTTCCCGCAGATTACGGTTTCATGATATGTTTGCAGAACAGTATCAGGCACTGTTTGACTTGAGTAAAGACAAACAGCTCAAAATTCTGGAAATCGGCTGCGGTCCGGGTGCTCTGGCCGGCTCTCTTCACCGTTGGTACCCGAACGCCGAGATTACCGGGCTGGATCGTGACAGTGCATTTATCCAGTTTGCCGGAGAGCATGAACCGGGAATCTCATTTGTTGAAGGGGATGCCGCAAAACTCCCTTATCCGGACAATACCTTCGATGTTACGATCTCCTTTACAGTCAGCGAACATATCGATCCTTCCGCATTCTTTCAGGAGCAGCTTCGGGTACTGAAACCCGGCGGAGTCTGTCTCGTACTTTCCTCCCGTAAAGGAATTACGGTTCCTGCACCCGTCATTTCCGATAGCGACCGCGAACAGAAATTCTGGGATAAAGCCGGGAAATACGATCATACAAAGGATCAGTATGAAATCTGCCGTTATCCGATGAGCGAAGCCGAATTACCACTTGCAATGGAATCCTATGGTTTTCAACAGATTCACACAGGATTTGTAACTGTCAGTCTGACACCGGACAATCCAGATATTTCATCCTCACTGGCTTATGATATGATTAACGCATCCCGCCAGACAGAACTGGATTCTATTGAGTCGGTATGTCATTCTATACCTGAACAGGTCTCACCCGAAGAACGGGATGAAATGATACGGCTTATCAATGAAAAATATGATCGCCGGCTCCACCAGTACGATCAGGGCGAAAAACAGTGGGATACAAATGTGTCTCTCATCATGGTTGTGCGAGGAGTAAAATGAGCCGGAAGACACTAAATAATTATTTTTTATCAATAGGGGGTAACTATTATGAGGGAACTGAAGAATAATGATGCGGTTCAGTTGTTCGAGGACAAAAAGGTCCGTACCGCATGGGACGAAGAAAAAGAAGAATGGTATTTTTCCGTTGTGGATGTAATCGCCGTTTTAACTGACAGTCCAAATCCAAATAATTATTGGAAAGTCTTAAAAAAACGACTTAAAGATGAGGGAAATCAGTCGGTTACAAATTGTAACCAACTGAAATTGAAATCCCCCAAAGATGGCAAGCGCTACAAAACTGATGTTGCCAACACTGAACAGCTTTTGCGGATCATCCAGTCTGTTCCATCCCCGAAAGCCGAGCCGTTCAAGGCCTGGCTTGCCATGGTCGGCACAGAACGTATCGAAGAAACCATTGATCCAGAGCAGGCAATTGACCGTGCACTGGAAACCTCTCTGAGCATCGGGATGTAGCCAAACGCGGAGGAAACGTAGCCGGCATTGCACGCCAGGCTTTGGAAGCCGAAACCGGAAAGCCGGTAATCACTTCGCAGAATGCCAATCATTTCCGACAGCTTATCACAGATATTGTAGAGGATGCCGCCACGCTGCCAGTTCACACAGAAAAGGTTTCTGACAACGAAGGAAACACTAAATAATCATTCCAACGCTCTCTTCGATTATAGGCATACAGTAATCTGTTATCGTACAAAAAAGGGAGCCCTGCTTACGCACCTTCGTGCAAAGCAAGACTCCCTTTCTCTGCTTTATTTTATTATCCGGTCTGCTATCCAGTTCTCAATCTCTTCAAAGACCTGCATCCGGTCTTCTTCATGCAGGATTTCGTGCCGGTCGTCCGAATACAGCCGGATCGTCGTATCTGAAATTCCTGCCTTCCGGAACTGTTCGTATACTTTCCACACTCCGGCTCCGAAATCGCCTACCGGATCTTTTGCCCCGGATACAAAAAACACCGGCAGATCTTTCGGTATCTCTTGCACACCTTTTTTCGTCAGTGTCCGCATACCGCGGAACATCTGACGGTAACCGCTTACCGTAAACAGGAAACCGCAGAGTGGATCTGCTTCGTACCGTGTCACATTTCCCTCATCTGCGGAAAGCCATTCCCGTCCGGTCTTTCCCGGTTCAAATTCTTTGTTATAACTTCCAAACGCCATGCTGTCCACCAGCCGGCTCCGATAATGGTTTCCACGAAATCTGCCGATCAGGCTGCACAGAATCTCTCCTGCCAGAAGCAGCGGGTACGGCTGATACCCGGTCCCCATGATAACGGCTCCATCAAGTTCACTTCCATATTTCTGGATATACTGCCGCAGTAGAAAAGATCCCATACTATGCCCGATCATAAAATACGGGCAGTCCGGATATCTCTTCTTTGTCGCCAGATACAATTTTCGGATATCTCCAATGACACATTCATTTCCCTGCTTCTCCGGGAAATAGCCGTAGTCTTCCTCCGAAAAAATGGATTTCCCATGCCCCAGATGGTCGTGTCCGGTGACATAATATCCCTTCCCGCAAAGCCAGAGCGCAAATTCTTCGTACCGGTCAATATATTCTGCCATGCCGTGGCAGACCTGGATCACCGCTTTCACCTTCCGGCTCTCCGGCTTCCACGCCACGGCATGAATCTTTGTCCTTTTGTCACAGGATAAGTAAAAAGTTTCCCTTTTCATTCACATCCTACCTGTCTTCCAGTTTCACATATTCCTTATGTCCCGCCAGTGCTTTGTAAGCCGGACGGATAATCTTATCTACATTTTTCAATTCTTCAAGACGATGTGCGCTCCATCCGACAATACGTGCCGCTGCAAAGATTGGTGTATAGAGTGCAGGCGGAAGATCCAGCATACTGTATACAAGGCCGCTGTAGAAGTCCACATTGGCATTAACACCTTTGTAGATCTTTCTCTTCTCCCCGATGATCTGCGGGCCAAGGCGCTCCACGAGTTCATAAAGTGCATACTCTTTTTCGTATCCTTTTTCTTTGGCAAGTTTCTCCACAAATACTTTGAAGATCTCTGCTCTTGGGTCGGAAATCGAGTAGACTGCATGTCCCATTCCGTAAATCAGTCCCTTTTTATCAAAGGCCTGCTTATCCAGAAGCCGTGACAGATAGTCTCTTACTTCGTCCTCGTCCGTCCAGTCTTTCAGATGGCTCTTCATGTCCTCAAACATCTGCACAACCTTGATATTGGCCCCGCCGTGTTTTGGTCCTTTCAGGGACGCCATCGCCGCTGCCATCGTAGAATAGGTGTCTGTTCCTGATGAGGTAACGACATGTGTTGTAAAGGTAGAATTGTTACCACCGCCATGATCCATATGAAGCACAAGTGCCATATCCAGAATTCTTGCCTCCAGATCCGTATATTTCCGGTCTTCCCGAAGCATCATCAGGATGTTCTCCGCTGTGGAAAGCTCCGGCTTCGGCGCATAGATAAAAAGATCTTCTCCCATCTTATAATTATACGCATGATAGCCGTACACCATCAACATAGGGAACTGGCTGATCAGATTGAGACACTGTCTCAGTACATTCGGAATACTTGTATCATCCGCCTTGTCATCGTAAGAATACAGCTGAAGAATGCTCCTGGAAATACTGTTCATCATATCAGGGCTTGACGCTTTCATGATCACGTCCCGCACGAAATTCGGCGGCAGCGTTCTTCTCTCTACCAGAAGTTCATGAAAATCTTCCAGCTGCTTTTCTGTCGGCAGTTCTCCGAACAGAAGCAGATATGCAATCTCCTCGAAGCCATAATGATTCGAAGCCAGAAATCCTCCCACCAGATCTTTAATATTATATCCCCGGTAGTAGAGGCTTCCCGGGCAAGGTACTTCTTTTCCGTCCACAATCTCTTTTGCATGAACATCCGAGACATTTGTAAGTCCGGCAAGAACACCTTTTCCGTTTAAATCACGCAGCCCTCTTTTTACCTCGTATTTGGTAAAAAGTTCTTTGTCGATTGCGTTGTTCTTTTCACTCAAATCGGCAAGTTCCTGAATTTTCGGTGTAATCTCAAATAACGCTTCGTCTACTGTTTTGGCCATAAGCTGCTCCTCCTTTACGTCTTGATTTTATGTCAGAGTCCTAGTTTGACGATGGGAAATACGGTCTTAATACACCTGCCACGTTACTCAGCGGCATCGTCTGAAGCCAGACATGTCCCGGTCCCGTAACCACCGTGTTAAACAGGCCTTCTCCTCCAAATACCATATTTTTAATGCCAGGGACGGTCTGAATCTCGATTCCGCAGGAAGCCGACATTGCAGCCAGGTATCCGGTATCAATAACAATCTGCTGATCCGCCCTGAGTTCGTACTCTACCACATGTCCGTCAAACTCGGCAAAAACGATCCCCTGTCCTGACACTCTCTGCATGATAAAACCTTCACCTCCGAAAAGTCCTGAAGCCACCTTTTTCTGGAAATGGATACTCAGTTCCACTCCAGCCTCAGAGGCAAGAAATGCACTTTTCTGAAGGATATATTCCTGGCCCGGGCCGACTTCAAATGCCTTGATCGAGCCAGGAAAACTGGATGCAAACGCAATCATGCCGTTTCCATGCTCTGCAGTATAAACATTCTGGAAAATCGAATCTCCGGAAAACATTCTTCCAAATGCCTTTCCAATACCTCCGCGGGCTCCGGATTCCATCCGCATATTCGGTGACATCCAGCTCATCGCGCCCCGCTCTGTCACCATCTTTTCACCATCTTCCAGGTGGCAGATTACTACCGGCAGTGTCTCTCCCTTAATCTCATAACGCATCTCATTACCTCCTTTTCTGTGCTTTTATGCAAGCATCTCATTAATTTTATTGGCAAGTCCGGCAAACTCCTCCAAAGTCAGAGCCTCTCCTCTGACACCGGCACCCTTGCCAAGACTTTCCACCGCCTCTGTGATCTGCTCTTTTGTAAGCGTGATCTCCGGCGAATTGTTCAGACCATTTACCAGCGTCTTTCTCCTCTGGTTAAACGACGCCCGGATAATCTGGAACATCAGTTTTTCATTGTCCACCTGTGCCGGCGGCACTTCGTGCCTCGTCAGGCGGATCACCGCCGACCCCACATTCGGCCTTGGCATGAAACAGTTCGGCGGCACATTAGCCGCAATATACGGTTCGGCATAGTACTGAACTGCCAGCGAAAGCGCTCCATAATCCTTGCTTCCCGGACCGGCCTGCATCCGCTCCGCAACTTCCTTCTGCACCATGACGGTCACCGAAGCCAGCGGCACCTGACTCTCAAACAGACTCATAATAATCGGAGTCGTAATATAATAAGGCAGGTTTGCAACTACCTTGATCGGCCTGCCGCCGTTTCTTTGTTCTGCGAGGCCCGCAATATCTACTTTAAGGATGTCATCATGTATCACTTCTGCATTTGGGAATCCGGAAAGAGTATCCTGTAGAATGGGAATCAAAGCCTTATCGATCTCTACAGCGACCACTTCTCTCGCTGCCTGCGCCAGATACTGAGTCATCGTTCCGATGCCCGGTCCGATTTCAAGAACAAAGTCATCTTTCGTAATCTCAGCTGCGCGTATAATCTTGTCCAGAACGTGGGTATCGATCAAAAAGTTCTGTCCGAACTTTTTCTGAAAATTGAAATGATATTTCTGCAGTACCGCGATGGTATTCTGCGGATTTCCTAAAAAAGGATCTGTCATAAACTTTCCTCACTTTACTACTTTATTTAGTATAACATACTTCACTTCTGCAAATTGTTAAAATATTATGAAAAGTATATTAATTTTGCATTATTTTCAGTCTGTTTTATTACCGTTTCTTTGTCAATTCCTTTGATTTCTGCAATCTGCTGTGCCACAAAGTGAATATTCCGGGAGTCATTTCTCCTGCCCCGGTTCGGCTCCGGCGCCAGATATGGACAGTCTGTCTCCAGTACGAGCTTCTCCAGCGGAATCTCCTTTACAATCTCTTTAAGTTTTCTTCCGTTTTTAAACGTAACCACTCCGCCTACTCCGATGGAAAATCCCATCTTAACATATTCTTTTGCCATTTCCCTGGAATAGGAAAAACAGTGAATGATGCCGCCCAGCCCCTGTGCGTGCTCCTTCATGATCTCCATCGTATCTTCCGCCGCATCCCGGCTGTGAATATTGACCGGAAGCCCCGTCTCTCTGGCCAGATTAAGCTGCCGGATAAACCAGTGCTTCTGCACCTCTCTCGGCTCCGTATCCCAGTGATAATCGAGCCCGATCTCTCCGACCGCCACGACCTTTTCCTTCCGGCACATCTGCCGCAGTTCTTCCATGGCCTCCTCGTTCAGCTCCCCGACATGATCCGGGTGCACGCCCGCAGCCGCATAGACAAACGGGTACTTCTCTGCCAGCCGTACTGCATCCCGGCTGGACTGCATGGACGCTCCGATCTCTACGATCGTTCCCACACCGGCGTCCGCCATTCCGGCCAGAAGCTCATCCCGGTCCTCGTCAAACTGCTCATCGCCATAATGCGCATGTGTATCAAAAATCATAGTTTCCGCTCCTTAAAATCCAACAAGATGGTTGTATTATAATTTAAAACATACTATAATTCAAATAGAATATCAATAGGAGGGACTTTACAATGCAGGTATATGACAAGGTAAACAAAACCGAGCTTACCGCCGACACCGAAGAGCTGATCAAGCTGATGGCTCCGGGCGGACGCCAGGTTGACTTATATCTGAAAGAGAAAAAATCCGACGAGGACGGATACATGACATGGGACGTAGAGCACTGGTCCAGCGTAGACGGAAGACGTTTCATCCGCTGCTACTCTCTGGAGGGCCGCGTATTAAGCGAATCCACAGGCCACAACATCTACGACCTGAAGAATGAATTCAAGCCGGAAGAAGCAGAGAAAGTAGAACTCAGCTAAAAGTTACTCAGCAAAAGCATCGGCGCACCGGGAGCATGTCTCCCCGGTGCGCCAGTTTCGTTATGTGGTTTTAGCCAGTTAAGCGTGGAGGAATTTTTCGCGTTCTGAAAAACAGAGGCACACTTAATAGACTAACGCCTCATTAATCTGTAGATGCTGGTTCCGAAAACCGGTATCTCCTTGAAATGGCTTCTATAATCCTGTTTAAAGAAATTTGCACTTTTCATACATCCTTGTTAATTTTCCAATAGGATCTGGTAATGACTCAAAAAATGCGTAGTAATATTGGAACATTGCAAATGCGCCAACAGAAATTCTTCCATCGCAATAAGAAAGAATTGCAATAATTAAGCCAATATCAAGTTATAGAAATTCTAAGTATTTTTTTGTTTTAATCCTTTTTTGTTATAACACTTATTTTTTTCAATTACTTTGCATACTACTTCATCTGTATTTTCAATTTCAATAATTAAATCTTCAATTAATTTCT